>Ga0126325_10000363_pt1 | contig 12291 bp, 11 predicted proteins | sample InaspJWI14metaG_FD_94487 | JGI IMG/M metagenome (GOLD analysis project Ga0126325, IMG submission 94487) | Marine gutless worms symbiont microbial communities from Oahu, Hawaii - Inanidrilus sp. 1 OAHU.JWI-14 metaG | ecosystem: Host-associated > Annelida > Digestive system > Unclassified...
GACTCGTAGGCCAGATGATGATGTTGAGCCGGATAGTATTTCCTCCGATCCACTTTTAGATAGCACATTTGTAAGACCGCAAGTTGAGGCCACAGGAGGGTCTGAGCCCATGTCAGCTGAGCCCGTATCCGCCCCCATCCATCTTCCAGTGGGACTGCCTCCCTCTGAGGGCAGATCCGGTGTACCAGGACCTGCCGACTCTCCTTCTATCGGGTTTCCCTGGGATACCCCAGTGGTCAAGCAGGTCCGCTCCAGGTGGAAACCCAAGTTAAGGGACCAATGTTGACACCACAGCCGGATATGGAAATCTCCACCTGTCGGTCCGCATTTGCCCTCTCCAGTAGCGGGATAATCGATCCAGACTTCGGCACTTCCGCCGCTGCTGCCGGAGAGGCACTGCCCCCTGCTGCTGCGGGCACCCAGCAGCAAACACAACACACGCCTTTCACGCACAACGCGGCAGGCGTCCGCCACCGAGACGCCTGCCGCCGAAGGTCTTAGCCTGTCGCTGAAACGTGGTGAAGGACCCGCTCGACGCTCGTTTAGCGTTTCATCCGTGTCTACGCGACCTTTGTCTAGTGTTCGTTCCTTGTCGCCGGCTTACGGCCTGGAACAGTCGCCGTCTGTTCCACTTGCACGAGGGTGGACTACGTCGCGCCGTATGCCTAGCATGGCTATTGATTTATACTTAGAGCCCGAGTCTGATGTAGACAGGCCTAGGTTAGTTGATGTGTGGGCAGATGCAGGTCCGATGTTTCCGCCGCCTACTACTACTGCTGATGTTGATGTTAGCGCTGGTCGGCCTGAATCCGCCATCGGTGTACGCTTGCCGGTGTCGTCTGCAGGTACAGTTGATCTGGCCAGCCCGACCCGTCCCGCGTTCGTCGATGTTGATCGGCCCGGGCCTGCTAGTGGTGTGTGTCCGCCTGCATCGACGTTGTCTGCAAGTGCAGCTGGCCCGGCCCAGCCTAGGGTTGCGGCCCGGTCTGGTCTTGCGTGGCGACAGTCGCGTGATGTTGGTGTAGCCTCTAGCCTAAGCACGCCTATGTCTGTTGATGTTGTACGCCAGCTTGGCCTGGCCCGGCCCCCGCCTACGAGTGTTGACATTGAATATCAGCCTAGCCTGGCCCCGTGTGTTGGCCCACAGTTAGTTGATGTTGCTGGTGCACGTCAACTTGGTGCAGTTGATGTTGTTGATAGGCCCATGCTTACTGATGTACACCGAGCGTGTACACTGACGGCTGGTGTGCCTAAGCCTACTACTGACATAGCAGCATATCAGCAACACTTGCCTGCTACTGCCGCTTTCCAGTCTGGGCCCGCTCCCTCCGCTGACATTGCAGCGTATCACCTACCGACGCCCACTGCTGCCGCCCACCAGCTGGAGTCTGTTACCGCCGTTGATGTCTTAGCGCACCGCCTGCCTACTGCTGTTGCTGATGTTCCACTGCCGCCTATGTCTACGCCAGCGTACGCCAGTCAGAATGCGGCGATGCAAGCCAATGTTGCCGTGCGTACGTCGGCACAAACTCTGACGGCACAGTCGCTGCAGCTTCTGGACCGTCATTCGCCGCAGACGTCGTCTCACTCCAGCGTTCATCATTGGCTGCAGTCATGCGAGACATGCGAACCTAGGGACTCTCCGCCTAGTCAGTTGAGTCATCATTGTCAAGTACCCCCTCAGAAGTGCAACAGGCCTTGACATTAGGCGCAGATGCAGCAATGCTAGCGCCTCGTACTTCTCGTATGTCTCGTACTGCGTCACGCTCGACTCGGCATAGCGTGACTTATCTTAAGCTGCCGAGTTGTTTGTTTTTTCTAGGGAGATGTCGAGTAACATGATGACTCTTGTAGGACAGATACGGGGTCAAGCCGAGGCCCAGAGGGCTGATGCTAAGCAGAGAGAGGAAGCTCAGCGAGCAGAGGCCCTGGCCCGGGAGCAGATGCTTATGCAAATGAAGGCTGAGACCGAGGCGGCTAATCAAAAGAGGGAGCAGATGATGGCTGAAAATGAAATAAAAAGACAGAAAATGTTGGTGGACACCAATGCAGCTGTTTTAAAAGAAAAAATGCAGGCCGATTTGAAAAAGGATTTGGAATTCCAGCAAATCCAGCAAAAAGAAAGGGACAGAGCAGTGGCCGCTCAACAGAAATTAAGGGAACTTACTGGCCAGTAGCTGGAAGAGCGTGTACATCTCGAAAGGGAGTTGGCTAAGTGCCAACAGCAGAACCTTCTGCTGCAAAAACAAGGTGAAATCGATCGATTGGAGGCCCAGGCAGACAGAAGGCTTTTCCGACAGGGGATGGAGATCCTGGAGAAGCAGGCCCCCAAAGCAACCCAGACCCCAAAGGTAAAGGAAGCTAAGGAAGTGGGGGATGTTGTGTTTTGAGTATTGTGACTTCTTCGCCTGAGTCCGCCATCGTCGAACCTTCAGATGTTGATACACCACCATCTAGTCAGATTAGGCCAAAGGTAATTGCCAAGACGCCAGCTGCTGTTGTCGAGGCGTCGCCAGTTATGTCAAGTGCTGCTGGTACAGTAAATCAAGTAACGTGTGTGGCTCCTGATGCAGCTGCGACTGCAAATGTTTTACCAGGAGTGCCTACTCATGATCCGTTCATGGCTCATGCTATTCCACTGGTCTCGACCACTTTGCTGCCCACGTCTGGTCTGAGCATACGCCAGCCTATGGCTTATACTGCGCCGGATGTGGGTAAGTATGCGACAAGTAGTAAGTCAGTGAGTGATGTGAGTATGTTGCAGTCGCTGGGCCCGCCCGTGTCGACCCAGCCGCCTGTGTTGTACGGTTCACCGCCTGGACCGCCTAGTGTGGTGACGCCCGTACCGTGTAGCGTTGCAGAGCCCGTTGCACCGCTTGTGCCGACATCGACTATGTTGCATAGCATTCCAGTGCAGCCTGCGCTGCCCGTTTGTACTGAACCAATGATGTTGCATGATAATGCGGCCCAGACTGCATCGTCTTTGATGACTCCAGGTATTGTGGAGCAGCCTGTGCTGCCGGCCCCGCCGCCGATTGCTACAGAGTTGCCGGTAGCAGTGGCCACTCTCGGGACTACTACTAGGCCAACCTTTACTAGCCTAGGGGTTCCTTTGTTTAGTGTTCCATCTTTGGTGGATGTTAAAGCTCCAACTGCTAGTGTAGCTGTGGCTCCGGCCAGTGTCCCTTCCTCTACCCAGGAGACGGTAGTAGGAACTACAGGACAGTCAGACAGACTACAGGTACACTGCCACTGCCCCTGCTGCGCCGATTGTGGTATTGAAGCAACTGGAAGCTGTCCGTCCATACTCAGGGGCTACGCCTTATAAAGCATATCGGGAGTATTTTCAAAGAATTTGCGTATGCAACGACTGGAAGACTCCCACAGAGTGCGCCCGCCATCTTCTTGTGGCTATGGATGGTGCAGCCTCAGAAGCTGTACTGGGTCTTAAGGCTGAAAAAGATTCTGATCTTGAAATAATTTGGGAGGCTCTTGCTCGTCGCTTTGGTTTTGTTGATGAGCCTGAGAGAGCTATGCGTCGCTTTGATGTATGCAAACAATTAGAAGGAGAGAGGCTTTGGCTGTCTTTGAACAGAGCTTGCGCATGTTGCATAGGGAAGCTTGGCCCAAGACAGATCTCAAATCACCTGAGGCTGATTCTCTTCTACGTCGTAAGTTCGTAGATGGTATCCTGGACATTGAGCTCCTGGAGTACTTGCGTCTTCATGCCGCTGGTGATTTTACCACTACGGTATCTAAGGCAAGACATTTTGTTGATGCCAATGAACTATCTAGGACTGCTAACAAGCCTGCAATACGCACTACTTCTCCTAGTGTTAACTGCCAGGCTATTGTTGGTGGAGTAGTGAAGGGTTGTTGCAGAATCAAGGTCGTATGGCAGAGGTCAATGCAGTCCAGGCACCCAACTCTAATGCTAATGCTGGGTCCAGGAGCAAGAAGGCCATTCCCCGGCAGGGATCACCGGCCCCCAGTGACACGTCAGCCGGAAGTTCCAGCCGAGCTTCATCCAGTGGTTACACGGTCAGATTTCAAGACCAGACAAACCGTCAGCAGAGTAACCAGGGGTATGGTTCGCCAGGCTGCAGCCGTTGGCAAGGCAACCAGCCGCTGCAACGAGGTAACAATGGCCCCAGGCCACGGTATGATCAACGACAGCCAGGGCAAGAGACCCCTCGTTCTCCGCCCCCGTCATCGGGATTTGGATGGTCGCCACGCCAGAGCGACCCACGCTTTCCATAACCACAGCCAACGGGTCAGTGGATGCCAGGGCAAGGGGGCCCACGCTTTCGTCCCCCGGCCCAGGGCAGCTGGAGACCCGGTTGGAGGTCATCGTCTGGTGACCGAGGTGACCAGTCGCCAGTGCAGCAGCAACAGTGTCCGCCAGGTCAGCGCCAGTGGAACCAGGGATCAGCTGATCAGCCACCACCGGGCACCATCAACATACCGCCGCTCCGCTGCCGTGGATGCTACGTGTGTGGTCAGCCAGGTTGCCACTTCCACAGGGAAGGTGCTGTGTCTCAACAGGCGCCACCAGCCACCATATGCTTTGTCTGCGGACAGCGTGGCTGTCATTCTTCTCGCCATCCAAGGTATGAGCAGCCACCGCCACCCAGTGCACCCAGTCAGCCAGTAAGTTCAGCTCCTGGACCCGCCACAGGTGATGCCCACCCGCAGTCAAACTGGCAGCGGGGCCCGAGCCAGGGCGAGCGGCCTCCGCCGGCCAGTGTTTCTGCGCGCCCTAAGGCAAATTAGGTTCGGCCTGTGTCTCGCCTGAGACTCAGACCAGCCTTATAATCGCGAACAAGGGTTTGTCCGTGGTTAATTTCCTGGACAGTGCGGAATGTTCATATGATGATGATGTGCTGCATTGCTATCACCTTGGTAATAAAGTAATTGGCACACTCGCCTCAGATCCGTGTGCCGATGTTACTTGATATGGGAGCTGAAGTAACAATTATCAGCTCTTCTTTTATGCAGCGTTTGTTCCCTGATATAGAGAATTTCCCGATCAGGGACGCAGAGTCCGATCCCGGGTAACAATCAAATTGCCCTAAAGGGTCCTGTCATGTTGACAGTTGAGCTCTGTGGCATAGTGTTATGCCACCCGGTCTACTACTGTGAGAACGTACAAACTTTCTTGCTTGGGTACGATGTAGTGTCTGCCACAGCTTTGGTGATTGACACAGAAGCTAAATGTGTTTGGTCAAAGTTGACTGTTGAGTCTGGTGTTACACAGGACTTCACTAATCCCACCATTTCGTTCACTGCTGGTTCACCAACCGCTTCTTTGTCCACTGTTGGGTCGTCTGCCGTCACCTCGTCTACTGTTGGTTCGTTCACCACCTCGCCGCCGTCCACTTCTGGTCCGATTGTCCAAGACACCTTCACCATTCCGACGGAGTATGGTCGACTGCCGCCGTGCAAGTCCCCGAAGTTCGTTCAACGCCGCCTCGCCGCCTTTTCCTGCTCACCGACCTCCAATGGCCCGGTGACTGCACGTTCGACCGCCGTTACCACTCCAAACCACTATGCTACTTCCATGTCGTTTGATCCATTTGCTCCATCGTTTTCTCCGAGGTTTGTCTCCACTCATCCATCCGATCCAGCCGTCCAGTCGTCCGATCCATCCATCTGTCCATTTGATCCGTTATCCGCATTTCATCCATCCATGTTGGTGTGTCCGCCTGTTGACTCTACCTCTTCTATGTCGAACACCATGACTCCCAGTGCCGTTCCATATATGTCTACCGCTGTTGAGACTACACCCACCGTTAGTGCGTTCTCACAGAAAGAACCGATTGAGTTTGAGTTCGATTTAGAGACTCAGCTCAAGGTTGTAAAACAGAGCGCAGCCAACGCTGTTGATTTTGATTTACCACTACATGTTAATGTTTTGTTTTTAAAGACTGTGGAGGATGTTGACCTCCCAGATGAGACTGTTGATGATTTAACATTGTTACTCAAGGACCATCAGGAGACGTTCGCATCGTCTTCCGCGGACTTGGGGTACTGTCCGCTGGTCAAACATGATATCGACACGGGAGATGCCCGTCCTATTAAGCAGTCGCCACGTCGACCCCCAATCTGCAAGAGACGCAGAAGACGGGATGTTGGCAACTGGTGTTATCGAGCCGTCTAATTCGTCATGGGCTTCACCGGTTTGTCTAGTAAAGACGGATGGCACCTTCAGGTTCTGTATAGACTACCGTCTGGTAAATGCGGTGTCAAAGAAGGATGTTTATCCTATCCCTGACATCCAGGATGCTCTAGATAATCTGAGGTTTTCGAGATACTATACCACCATCGATTTGCTAAGTGGCTATTGGCAGCTAGGTCTTACAGATCGGGCTAAGGAGAGGTCCGCTTTCTGTACCAGGTGCGGTCTCTTCCAATTTACCAGGATGCCATTTGGTTCGTCAGGACCTCCAGGTTCTTTCTGCCGACTTATGTCGATAGTCTTGCGAGACCTGCTGTGGGGCATCTGTCTTTGTTGAGGAATATAATCACCAACATCAACCGACTCCGTTGTTAGACTTTTTCCGGCACTTAATATGCACGTTATTAGGCGCCCATTCCATTGGGGACAATGGGGAAAACGGTTAAAAGCGAAAAAAGGTATGTGCTCAACAACCCAGCGAGACCAAATTTGTACCACCAATAGGGGGGTCAATACTTGAATTTTTTTAAAACTTTTGCGAATGGGAAGTCCCCTAATCCGCCAAAATTAAAATTTTGTTCCAATTTTTGAGAAAAAAAATTCTCAAAAATGGGCAGAGATTTTTCACGAAATTTTCTAGATTTGTAGGGGATGAGGGTCCCCGTAAAACAGAATCTTAAAATTGGGGGTCAGCCCCCAAATTTGGGCGTGGGGAGGGGCGAATTTTTCGACAGGCCCCCACTCGGCGCCGTCTGGCGGCGAAAGTGTGCTATGTAGGCCAGCCCGGTTTTCTTCAGTTACTAGGTAATATGCTCCCCTACAACAGATACCCGCTCTTGGCGAAAACCCCTGAAACGTTTCCCCCAGAGCCGGCCAAACTCGGCTTAATGTTTGAACAATTTCGATTTTTTCCGATTTTTGAGGGGGCGCCCTTCCCACACGAAGGTCGATGGGGGCGATGTCTCGGTAGCGATCTGTTGTACTCCGGACAGACAATAAATGCTTCAAATTTCAGCTGCCTGAGATTCTTAATTCCGGAGATATAGGCCGTCAAACATGGCACCGCGAAATTTGTCCGGAAAATCGGCGCAAAAAACAAGTCCGAAAACACGCCACCGGCCGTTAGACCCTGAAAATTTCAACGGATAGTAACCAAATACGGCACAGTGATAGAGGGGCTCAGGCCCCACAAAATAGCAAAAAATCGCGAATTTTTTTGTAACTCGTTTAATTTTTTTTGAATTTTTGACCCCAAATTTCTCAAAAAAGTGTCCCTTAGAAATTTTTGAGATTTTTAGCTAGATCGACCAAGTCGAGGGTGGAGAACACGAATCTGAACAGAAAACCGTAACCGGAAGTAGTTTTGGCCGCCATTTTGGCGAAAAACCTACAAAAACCGAAAATCTAGGTAGGTAGGTCCAAATTTTCCGTTGCTATGGGCCACGGAAGGTCGATATTTTGGGCCGTAGTTTACTTTATGGACCTGAGCATTTGTGCAAAATTTTAAGGTCATAGCTCAACGGCATCTTACCTTTCTCATGGGAGCCTAATGAAGATGCCGAGTGAAAAATATGCGTCTGGGGCCATATTGGGCCACGTATATCTGGACGAGTAAGCTAGGTATTCCAGACCTGGTTTCAACTTACGATACTACCATATAAGTACTACAGACGTGCCGAGTTTCGTTTGCAAAATTACGGGCCCGACAACTTTGGAGAAATCGTCATATTGTCGCTTGGTCGGCGAAATTACTGTCCGAACGCCACGTGGTGCAGAGGTACCGCGCAAGGTCACGTCGTACAGAGGGACCGCACGACGTCACGTCGTGCAGAAGGACCACGCGACGCTACAGCGTGCAGATAAACCGCGCGACTGCGTGGTGCAGAAGGACCGCGCGACGCTACGTGGCGCAGAGGGACGGCGCGATGCCATGCGGTGCAGAGGGACCGCGCGACGCCACGAGGTGCAGAGAAACCGCGCGATGCCACGTGGTGCAAAGACCGCGCGACACTACAGCGTGCAGAGGAAAATTGTGCAGATTGTGGTCTATGTCCGCACTCCACAGGAACTTTTGGAGCGCCTACGGAACGTCCTCGATCGCCTTCGGGATGTAGGGCTCAAGGTAAAGCCATCCAAGTGCGAGCTATTTAAGACAGAAGTTTAGTTTCTTGGCCACCTAGTGAGTGCAAATGGGTTCACCCATTGCCCGATAAACTTGAAACGATAAGGAATTGGCCAGTGCCTTCGCGATGTTAGGGCTTTCTTTGGTTTGGCTTCATACTGTCGCCGGTTCGTAAAGGGTTTTGCCACCATTGCAGAGCCCCTCACCCGTCTTAGTCGTAAGATGGCCCGCTTTGACTGGACTGAGGAAGCACAGCAGGCTTTCGATACTCTGAAGAAGGCTTTGGTGGAAGCTACTTCTTTGGCTTTTCCGTGCCCCCATGAGCCTTGTATACTCGATACAGATGCCTCGGGTGTGGCTCTTGGGGCTGTTCTCTCACAAAGGATTGATGGGGTAGAAAGGCCCATTGCCTTCTCGAGGGTAATGAACCCTACGCAGCGCAATTATTGTATCACGCGCCGAGAACTCCTGGCAGTCATCTCAGCCCTTCAGCACTTTCGCCACTACCTCCTTGGTAGTAAGGTAGTCTTGCGGACCGACTACCACAACTTGAAGTAGCTTCAAACGTTCAAGCGCCCTGAAGGTATCTTGGCCAGATGGGTGGAGACTCTAGCGGAATTCGACTTCACCATCGCGCACCGCCCTGGTCGACTTCACAGCAATGTCGATGGAGTCTCAAGACCCTTCTGCAAACAATGCTTGAACAAGTTAACTAAGACTCGCTGGGTGGATGAACTCAACCGAGCTGATGAACTTGCTGAGCCCCTGGGAGTTTAGTGGGTAGCTGTCACCCCTGAAGTATCCGATGAGGAGATGCAGGAATTTCAGGCCGAGGATCCTGATCTTGGCTCTCTGATGGAATAGTTAACCAATGGAGTCTCCTTCCACTGATGTTCTGAGGCAACAGGCCCTGGAGACCAGGAACCTTTGGAACCAAGTTCCAGCCATTCACCTCTTCAGGGGTACCTCGATTCGGAGGATGTCCGGTGAGGATACCGCTCAGCTTGTGGTGCCCCATCGTCTTCGACGGAGGCTATTCGACCTTACTCACTCTGGTCCTTTAGCTGCACACCTTGGGTCGCAGCGGACCTTCCGTCAACTTAGGTCCGTTTATTACTGGCCAGGGTTGAAGAGGGACGTTGTTCAGTGGTGTTAAAGAGTGTGAGGTCGGTGCTCAGTGTAGGGGACCACCAGCCCGCCGTCAGGGAAGGTTACAAAAAGTGATGACCGGCGCGCTGCTCGATATTGTTGCGGTAGACATACTGTCTGGTCTACCCACAACTCCAGACGGTAAGAGGTATATACTAGTCCTTACCGATTATTTCACTGAGTGGGCGTGTGCCTTTGCTTTGCCCGACGCCGAAGCTTCCACGTGCATGCGTGTCATGTACGATGACTTCTTTGCAGAGTTTGGTTTGCCTCGCCAGTTACATAGTGATCTTGGAAAAAGAAATTTGAATCCAAACTGTTCTACGAGCTATGCTTGCTTGCGGGAATCGACAAGTCCCATACAACGGCTTTCCATCCTCAGAGTGATGGACAGACCGAGCGTATGAACAGGACCTTGCTGCAAATGCTGAAGACTACCGCTGATGATAACCCAGCCACATGGCCCCAGCGTTTGTCCACTGTCATGGCGGCTTACCGCATGACAGTACATAAGACCACCGGGATGACACCTAATATGGCCATGTTGGGTCGCGAGGTCTTGTTGCCCGCCGCCTTAATAGCCCGTCCCCCGGCGGAGCCTCACCGTACCACAGTCCGCTTTGTGCAGGATGTGAGGGACACCTTGAGGGAGGCTCACCAGCGGGTAAGGGACGCTACTCAAAAGGTGTACTACGATGAAAGATCCAAGCAGACTGTCTTTTAGGAAGGCCAACTCGTTTGGTTGTTCTGGCCCCGGCCGCCGGTCCGTCAGAAGTTTAGAAAACTTCAACGGTTATGGACGGGCCCTTGACGAATCGAAACATTTAAGTCACCTCTAGTCGTGGTACTTAAGCATACTTCTAAGCGGACTTGACAGACGGTCCACGTCGACCGCTTATTGCCTTGTTAACACGCCGCCGCCGTCTACACCAGAAGCAGATTTGGGTTCCCCCGTCCACGACTTGACTGCAACTGAGGAACTGGACACAGCCGACGGGGATAGCCAGTCCCTACTCGGGACTGAAGATGATAGTCAGTCCTGGGGAGACACCGAGTCTCAATCTGTTTCTGGTATATCGCGTCCTGTTCGTTCAAGGCGACGACCCGCCGCCTTAGAGCCCTATATCCTGGGCTAAGGTTTTGCTTACCGATTGTAAACTTAGAGGGATTCGGGATTAGCTCCACAATCCTAGCCCTCTGTCTGTATATATCGTATTGTTTCATTTGGGTACTCCCTTGTAATTAACTATATATAATTACTTGTCATTGACTCATGACTGCCACCGAATTTTATCTTTAAGGCCCTATCCAGAATACGGATCATGGATCCTTCGATTCGCCCTACAATCCCTTCCTATGGTTGTAAATATTGCATTGTTTTATTTTTGTAATTAATGTTGATTGTGTTTAGTATATTTTGTAAGTCCAGACTCTGCGAGAGCTGGTGGGATGTTTGTCTTAATATGTTGTAATTACTGTTGCTTATTGTTGTATGGTGTGGTTATCTTGTATTGTCTTTATTGTATTATTGTTGTATCATGGCTAATGATAGATATTAGGGTATGTACCCTTAGGAAGCCGAGGTCATTGGCTTAAGTCTTTTTCAGTTACTGTCTACTGGGGCAGGATCCTTCTTCCTTTTGTTTATGTTTATGATCATTAGCTAGCCCCAGGGATAGTTTCTTTTATACACCCTTGTATTACTGTATAGTATTGTAACCTGAAATGCACAAAGGGACAAAGAGCACCTAACGGTACTCTCTCCAAATTGGGGAGGGTTACCCTCTAAATTCTGTGACACCGCCTGTGGACAGGAAGATCACTACATCCATGGATGATCAACGTGCCGTGATGTACTGTGCTGTCTTCGTCTAACCACATGCTGCCGCCAAGTGTTTGTGGTTGACAGCTGCTGATGATACGCGAGCATCATCAAGCCATCTACAACGACCGCGCTGATGCAAACGTTGTCGCGAATCGTCGCCGTTCTTGAACATTGCTCCAGCATGGTCGACACCTACTTCTATACCACTACCATGGACAACATCCACTTCTACTTCGTGCCTACATCTACAGCTTCGTCGCCTCCTACTGGACATCATCACTCCTCTTGTCATCAACTGCAGCGATTGCGTTCTGTTTTGCTGCTATGGCCATTCATAGGCTTAGTATGCGTTGCGATTAGCGTCGTTTCGGGGCAATGCCCATCGAACATCGACAACTATGCGAACTGTTACGTTATCGATTATTTTTTAGTTCGTCTGTTATACTTTTGGGGATATTTTTCATACAAATTGACGGGAGCGTGTGGAATGCACATATTTTTGACAAAATTATTTACTACAAAATTATTCATTTAAGGGAAATAAGTTTGTTTTTCCAACTATATTATGGTCTGTTAAAATTTAAAAGAATGTTGGGTAGGTAACCCCTTCGTTATCTCGTTGTGTGTAATTCACCTAAATTATTGTACACGCGGGACTACACCCCCTCATACCCATTCGTGTTCTTGTATATTATATTACTCTTTTTGTCCTTAGTTACCCTTATTCATTACTTTTCCTAAGAATTACCCATTGTTGTAACTGTTATTGAGCCTTGTCATGCCTATGGGCACTCTTCTTCTTCAGTTATGTAAGGCTCAGTTAATTTTTTTCCAGTCACCCTTCCCTACCGTTAGACTCCGAGGCGGAGTCTCTAGCATTGGGGGTGGTGTAGAGAACCGGCGTGTACAAGGGTTTTTGTCCCCTAAATTATACTGGTAAAATTCCCTTCTTCCCTTGTCAGTTGGCAGCAAGTAACGGCAGCAAGTAAGAAAAGCGCGCGGACTCGGTAGACGAAC
>Ga0126325_10000364_pt1 | contig 12286 bp, 4 predicted proteins | sample InaspJWI14metaG_FD_94487 | JGI IMG/M metagenome (GOLD analysis project Ga0126325, IMG submission 94487) | Marine gutless worms symbiont microbial communities from Oahu, Hawaii - Inanidrilus sp. 1 OAHU.JWI-14 metaG | ecosystem: Host-associated > Annelida > Digestive system > Unclassified | place...
GCCACCAGATATGGTGGCTAGCTGCGATCTAAGCGGGTGACCTCACCTGACGAATAAGCAGTCGCGAACCTGGCAGCGGCAAAGTCACCAGTCATATTGGTTGGGCGGCAGGAAGGGCATCCGACCCGTAAAAACTTGGGGGGGGTTGTGGGGATGGGGTCGCCGTTAGTTTTGGCTGGGGTGGCGTTCACCGGGACTGTCGGTGCCCTCCGTCTCCATTATCCTCCCCTCGCTCCACAAAAATCCAGAAGAAACCTTCTGGTACCGGCCTACCCGGGTTGTCCCGGATCAAAGGCCGTTAAACGGTCGTTGTTGTTGTTGTTGTTGACGGTGAATGCAAATTCATTAACAGGATACAGTTAGGTAAAACAAGTATTTAACTGTAGATCGGTACATAGGTGCTGTTACAGAAAACAAAACATTATATATAGTGATTTAAGAAATATGTTCTTCGTTGCCACCTTGGTTGAATGAATAGGAGGAGATTCTGTTTAATCTTTCTGAGAAATGATCAATTCCGCTTTTTCCCCGTTTTTCTGGGCTTGCCAAAATCGGCCCTGATCTCTATACTTAAGATTCCTGTTGGTAGCATCTTTTTTAATTCTTGGCTGCGATGCTACCGGAGCGTCTAATCTCTTTTCACCGCGAGTTCCTTTATCAAGCGCCTTGCAGACTGCACTCCGTCTATATGTAAAAGCAGTGTCTTTCTCGTGCGTGTTCGTAACTCCAAACGAAAAGCTCACAAGCAAAAACACGACGAGAAGGTTAAATGAAGTACGTGCAACTCATGAACGAGTTCTGCAGTCAAAAGGTCAGTGCCAGAAGACCACAAAATACTGGGACACGAAATGGCAGATAACAGTCAGAATAGAAAGAGAGATAACAGAGAGTCCGAATTAGGCCTACCGTCCGCAGCGCGACGTTTTCCGATAGTGAAGCACGGTAAATGCGCGAATAGGCCTACTCGCACGACCTGTAGTGATGCTGTGTAAAATCTTTTCCATTTAGTCCACGTTCGATTTACAGGAATGTTAATTCTTGGTCTTGGCCTTAAGGCCAACTTTCTCGGCTTTGGCCTAATTGGGATTGTCCGGCCTAGGCCTTGAATGCTCTGGCCTTGGCATAAATCACAAGGCCATCTGCCATCGCATATAAATAATGCAATAGCATACCATGTAATTTCAAATGTTTTTCATACTGAGTTTTAGTTAAGGACATACCATTGTCATCATTATTATGTTTTTGCAGTTTTTCTACAGAATAGCGAAAGTGACGCCACATTGAAAGAATGGATTAACTGTGGCATTTAACCGAAAATTTGCTTTCGCATTCTCCGCCTTTGCTTAGGGCCTGTGGCCTTGGCACCTCTGTCCTTGATAACATCCCTGCCGATATATCACGCTTGTACCTCTAAATCTAAAAATTCTTCCAGCACACTCACAATGCAAATAACGGCAGTGGACAGACCAGCGCGAGACTTCCGACTTTGTATTAAAATTATAGTGCTGTATTTGTAGAGCAATATTGCAGTTATTTGTTTTGTTACGACTAGCTCTGACTTACCGGTAGTTATGTTATGAGCAGGTTCTAATTGAGAAATGTTGGATGCACAACGCCGAAGAGCGTCCTGACTTCGCCGAGATTAACCAAGAACTTCAGAGCAAGGTTAGTTGTTATCGCTGTGCTGTTATTATTAACAGTTAAGTTTTCCCTATGACAGCACCCATGTATCTGTCTACAATTAAATAGTTGTTTTACCTATTACTTTGTATCCCTTCAGCTGTTCTTAAGTTACATTTGGCGTTAAAATGTTCTGAAATTGCTGATTCAGCCCGTGAAAGATTCCAGGCGTTACTGAGTTATTTCTCCTATCGTATAGCTGAATTAAACTTTCATTGCACAGGAAACTGGCCATTTTACGTCTTGTACGTATGCATGTTGAACAAGTTGCTACAGTAATGTTAGCGAGAGACTGCATCGCAGACCGCGCACAGAGGGATTGATCCATCTAATTCGCCAGGTGGTGCCAACATGCAGCCAATAGCCTACATATGGTTCCTTGGGCCCAAGCGAATTTGCCCTCATAAAGGTATCTCGATCAGTTTAGCTTTTTTGCAAATTTAGGCAACGTGTAGGAATAGGCGTCGTAGGGCCTACATAGGAAACGAAAGTGTGCCGATACAATTGGCACAGTGCTGGTTCCTCGAGTTGGCCATTTCCAGTGCTAAAATATGAATATATTTTTTTCAAATAAAATAAACGGAATCAATTTTATCAAACATCACTCGGAAACTGTTATGGTTTGAAATTACCAAAATGCTGATGGCAGTTTTAAGAAATACAGTTATTGCGTTATTTTTTATATAAATTTCGGCACACTTTCGTTCCCTTTGCTGTTCACGCGACGCGGCCTAATTGAGCAATGTCAGTCGTACGGTCGTGACGTGGAGCCAGTCGCCGATGTGAGGAAATGATGCAGCTAAGAGCCTTGCCTTGTCCGTGTCACCAGAAGTGCCAGAAAGGATACGGGTCACCTGGTTGGCTGATACCGGACCATCCCAGGCTTTCTGAATGCAGGATTGTTTGTCGGTAGGCTTGCTTGCTCCTGACAAGGCAGTCCAAGAGAGTTCGACTGTCTCTGTGGATTTGCCTGCCAGTGTTCGGATGCTTGATGCTACCTTATTTCTAAGCCCACCAGCACAAAGCCAGAGGGAGGAAAACGAGGCTAGACATACAAAATTATGGTTGCAATGGCAATTTACTCTGTTACCATGGTGTGGTGGAAGGAAACCACGTTTCCTCTGCAGAGCCATGGAAAGGCGTTGGAAAAGGAATTTCTCGTGTGTTTTCTTGTACAGTCGGGTCTGCACAAGCGACACAGTTCGTCGCAGCCGGCACGGCTGGATCGCTACGGCAGCGGCAGCAGCCGCACCTTCTGCATCAAATAACCAACCGCCCACTGTTAGCCGGACCAGACGCATCGACACGGCAGATTCAGCTGACTCATGTCAGATTTCGAGCGCATCGATATACGATAGGCCTATGGTATATTTTCATGCGCCCGAAAACTGCTAGCCAGCTTAGTCTGGCGCGTGGAACTGGAAAAAACAAAAAAGTAATGTAAGACTTTAAAAACAACAACAACAACTGATGTGCTGAAAGGGAATAGTAACGGCAAGAGTCCGTGGAGTCAGCGAGAGTGTACAGCGAGTCGTGAGTAAGTAAAATACGCGGCACTTGGCTTTCTAATACGACTTGTCAGTACGTTGAACAAGCCACCGTTGAGAAAACAGATTTCTGCATAACAAGTCACTGCCGTTACTACCGGTATTCAGCACCTGCGACTGCTCCATAAAGGACATGCAAACACTCAGGGGTCGAAAGCTATTAGGAACAGGGGACGCTTCCCCAAAGTTTACACTGGAAAGCGCCAGTTGACCCCCTGCTACACAAATGCAATGATTTGGAATTGCGCATAACAGGGCCTATCGTCGGCTTTCCTATAAGCCGAGTGCACTAAAACCGGTGGTGGCAGGAGCTGCGACGCCGACCCATTTTAGGAGCTTACGGCGCTCCCCCAGACTCAACAGTCGTCTCATTTGACCCATCCCGTGACCCATATGCTTACTGTATTACTCCTTTATTCCCACCTCAAAACCTATCCTTTCTTTAATCAGTACTGAGGGCGTCAGTGGACTGGAAGAACTACGAGAACAGTGAAGTAGTAGTATAATGGCATGAGAACTTAAGCACACTGAGCTATGTAAAAAAGGTAGCCCATACTCGATTACCGAGCGTAGGGTTCCGGAGCTGATCCCAGTTCTTGGCAGTCAGCCTGCAGGTGACGTGAGTCATAAACCCGGCGGTAGGCTGCCACTACTTTCCGCCTAGCCTTCAGTTAGGCCTACCCTCGCAAACCTTAATGGGGCTGCTACCAATTTTGCTGCTTGGTGAACATGGGCACGATGGGCGTGAACAGTTTGCCTAAGATTGTTACCCGACAGCGTCGCGACTGCGATCTGAACCCAGGCCCTTTTGCGCCTGAGTCCAGCACGCTGACCTGTCGGCTACCGAGCCACCCGCTGAGCTATCCAAGCAAACCGGTGACACAGATGAAGCAACTTAAACAACTTGCGAACCTGCTTTACTCCATAAACAATAAGATTGTCTTTATTCAGGTTGTTTCTAGCACCCACTTTCCTAACTAAATACAAATATAGCCTACTTATGGATCAACATCTATCAGTGGCGTAGCCAGAGGGAAATTTTCGACAGGGGGTGCGTCAATCTGTAGCATTGAAATAAAGTAATGGTGATGAACACATTGTGTGCAGGATTCGTTTGGAGTATATAGAGGCTCGACTTAGCCTAATTGACAAAAACAATGGCACATCTGCTAGGTTTTACGCGTAGGCCTATAACACTGAGAAATCACATACAAAAAAATTAGGTATTTTCCTGACCGGGACATTGTACGCCCCTTAACAAAACAGTGTTACTAACTTCTGTGCTGTAAGATCAATAATTGTTGCGCTGTTCTGGTGACTCTTTTCATAAACAAAGTCCTGGCTGTTACTATCCACGAATCTCCGTTAGTGCAATATTCAGTGGATTTACTGGAATCTCTTCAATATCGTCTTTCATTCTATTAAGTGATACGACCAACATCGTGCAAACTTTGTTGCCATGATAGACTATTATGCTGCAGAAATGAACTGGTATGACTTGAGACGCAGGACGTATTCGACATATTATCGTAAATATTGTCATATTTTGTAGCATTTTTGACTTGATGACCTGGGCAGTCGCCGCTGGTCGGTGGCCCCAGCACTTGAACAATGAATTATGCTTTGTTACACTATTGCTTGTGTCTCCGCTATTGAACTAACTAGGGCTGCTATTGGCTATTTTTATCATTTTCACAGCTGAAGACCAATAATTAAATAACTGTAGCTGTTTTTTTTCTGCAGCACTGATCAAAATTAACAAAGTGAATTTTGAACAGTTTGCTGTTTGTCATGTCATTTGCACAGAAGAGATGTTACATGCTCACAGAAAACATTTTTTGTAAGCAAATCTACTTAATGAAACGCTGATGAGCGTTCAAGCTGTGAAATTAGTCAAATGTTGTTAAAACTGCAAGCTGTAAAAATTATCAGTGATTAACTGCATGGTTATTCATTAATCTGTGCAGCCCTAGTTGTACTGCTATGCTAGTGTGATGCATGTTGTTATTCAGTGGTGCACAAATAAAATACTGAAAAGTCAGAGTGTGGATTCCACTTTCTTTTTAAATGTCAACTAATTTTCACAATACAATAAAGTGCAACAAAATTTTGAAACAAATATATGCTGTAAGCCTCTTAATAAACAAAGCATGCCCAGTGAATATCAGACGCATTCCTATGTTGGCATAGGATGTGATTCAACACATTATTCAATTATTAGCTATAAAAAATAATTAATCAGTTGTGCCTTGCCTTCAGTGCTTTGACACTGTTGGTTGGGTGGCAGGAAGGGCATCCGGCCTGTAAAAAACTGAGTGGTGGGGTGCTGGCACGGTTATCTGTCTGGAGCGAGATGCAGACTTGCATATTACCCAGCTGATGCCAACACCACTCACTGTCTCTTGCTTCAGCAAAATCCAGATTGGTTTTACCTTTCTGGTACCGGCTCACCCAGGTAGTCCTGGACAAAGGGCCGTTAAACAGGTGTGCGTGCGTGCTAATCAGTTGTGCAAACAACGCACACACATAACACCATTACAGCAGTCACTTTCCCAGTTCGCCTGTTGCTCCATTGATCCCAAGGGGTTACTGACAGTAAGCAAAATGCCCATTTCAATCACTCAATGTACTTTATCCTTTCTTCATCCACTGACTCCAGAGAGATGGTTTGTGGGATACCAGAAGTGGTGCAGGTTTTTTACAGGCCAGATGCCACTCCTGTCACCTAACCGACAGGCTTTGGATGAACAGCAGCATCAAAGCAACTAAGGGAACATTGACTCCAACCACGGAACTCACCCAGGGCCCTCACTATTTCTTGATCCAATGTCGGACTAATGTCAATGTAGATTCATGTAGCACATAACTGCAAAGCCTCCAGTGTGCTGTGTACACCAGTAACATGAGGCCAGTGCTCCCTTTATTTCATCTCTCTAATGAATTTATGAGCTTGACTAGCACAAAGTAAACTCTCATTCCAGACATTTCACACATAAACAGTATACTGACAAAACCTAGTGCTTGGTTGTAATGGCAACGCCCTGGTAATGGTCTCCATGTTACAGCGCATTAGAAATTGTTGGTTTATTATTACTATCAATAAACTGCAATGCAATACTAGCTCGTAATTACAGCATCAGCCCATAACAAGCCAGTGAATAGCAGCATCGGATACTATCCGGTTCCTGTAGACCACTGAAAGACAACACCGGAAAATGAATTACAATGCATTCTACTGTACATAAGATCAGCTTCATTATCTCTGCCACAGATTGGTAGGGGTAATATTTCCACCTGCGTTTGTCTAACAAAATAATTCAATAAGATATCGGTGAATTATCATCAAATTTAGGTAACAGGTACTCTACATAACATATGAGAAAAGTTCACTACATTTTCAATCCATCTGGAACGCATTACGGATATATTATTTTTTATAATGTTCACACAAAGTCCAGTAGCCATGTGATGTGCAAAGGAGAGTAAAGTTGAAAAGACCAGTTACAGTGCAGCACAGGAAAATGTAAGCGACTGTACCTGCTGTTTGCAGGTAATGATACCATGCCAATTTCATTTACGGAATGACGGAGGCATGTACTCTACTAAGTGTACTGTAGTTCACTCTCTACATTTTAGCATAGCATAACAACGAACAATGCAGCCACTCACAGTATGCACAGCTTATAGCTCAAGACCAGATTCCAGTTACAATCAATAAACAAAAGCCCTTTCCTACCGTCGTATAAATCTGTACACTGTAATCTGCCTAAATTTAACGAACATTGAACATTTTACATCTGAAGTTCAGCTGACCATAAAACAAAAACTGGCAGTCTCCTGCGTGGACATTACACTCGTGACAACAGATGCTTTGGGCCAATGAGGAATGCACCTTCAGATGGACTGCACTGACTAATGGCAACATGGATCACCACATCCATTGTAGATGCCACTAGTCAAACGTTGGCCAGGACAGTTCTACAAAAGGAACGAGGAGTGCTGGTGTTACTTTCGAGGAAGGCACGCAACTTCAGGACGATGGCGACGATACGTGCAGTGCATCAAAAAGGCCTTGGATCGCACGGACTTCTTTCGGCTCAAAACTTGTCTTCACCTAAAACCCATATTGCATTCACCAATCACTTCAACAAAAAACAGAATGCAGTAAGTTTTAAAAAGTTCTAACTCCAAGGGAGACTGCCAAACTGAGAATAAAGTCCAGTTCTCAAAGCTAAGCAATGCATAAACAGAGTACGAAACAAAATTTAGGATGGTATAAACAGTACAACGGCTCAGAAAATGCTAAAGTGGCTTAGCACAGCAAGAGACAAAAATTTTCTATGAATGCAGACTTTCAATTGTTGAGTTAACAGGCATAGGCCTTTTCCGATTTTATGTATGTAAGGGGCAGGTATCCCCTTCAGTGGGCAATATGGATCCCGATATAGTCATACTTTGCACACATTTAAACCACATCTCAAGATCCACTTATTCAGACAGTCTTAGTAGAAGCCGCCAGCACATCTGTATCAACAAGATATCGCACAGCGAGAAGATATGACCCCCGCCAATCGCGGCGGATCTACGTCTGTGTGTGAGTGGATCCGCAGTCCGCACAGCTCTGGTGACAGACAGACGGACGGATCGCGACATCGCTTAATGCTCCCTATGGTGGGGGCATAATGAATTATATTCCCTCTGTGATAACACTCACAGCAAAAACCAGTCAGATCTGTTGAAGTGTCTAGCAGTGTGTGCAAAGTACGACTACATTGGGATCCATAGTTTTCTGTTTTCCACTTTTTAGTTGTTGGTTCTGTGCCGTAGCATAGCGAACTCATGTCGGCTTTTGAGCACACGTTAAAATAGCATCTCGCATCGTAGCCACAATACATCAATGTCACAGCCACAGAAACCACAGGATGAAAATAATCATTACCACAGTCAGCTAAAAATGAAAAATGTGGAAATGCTGGCAACAGCAGCACAGACCTGATATCTGGCAACGATTTGTTTCCACGCAGCTGCCGCATATTCTACGTTTTTCTTCTTGTCATCAGCCTTCCCACTTTTCTGTGACTGGGCAAGATTGTTTGCAGACTGCAATGTAGACACAGTGCATGCTAATTGCAACTTATATGCATAATGTTCGCTAGTAATGCGTGTTGGTATGTTTTAAAAGCACAATATCACTCAAAGCATGTAGTCATTTCTATGCAGGTACCGTACTAGATATCGGGTTCTCGTTGGCCAGATATCTGGAAAATTTTCAACATCTGGTTCTGGGTTTGGCAAAACAGCTGTTCAGTGTAAACTATTAGATATCTAAACCGAATACTCTAGTTAATGCTAACAACTGAAGACAACATACTGACAAAATTGTAAACAATAAAATCAACACAATAGTGTAAACATGACAAACAATACACAATCAAGTCTTTGATGAAAGTATTTTTTTCCGCAGAAGTGACAAATGTGACACTGTTGTACGCAACACCTAATTACAAACTTTTGTGTGAGTTTATCGACAGTAAAAGATCAGAAGCTAAAGAATAAAAATGTTTGCTGCAAAACTGTGATTTAGTACATAAAAGCCTAGATGTATGGAATTTAAAATGCCTGCTTATGTAGTTTAGAATATTATGTGTGGTATGTTGAGATAATAGGTAGGACATTCACCACTTTTTCATCAGGAGGGGTGTACATTTTTGATGGGTCCCTAGTAAAAAAAATTAGCACGATCAGGCAAAAACTAGCAGTTCTGTCGAATCAATATCTCAGTCATCTCATGTCTGCATATCCGTACCAAGTAATATCCAAACAACGCTCGCATGTTGTTTGAGTTCAGTTTAATTGCTTGGCCGAAGTATTTCCGTGCGACCTCCATATCACCTTGTGTGTATTTGATCTGAAACCACAGTTCACAACTGCCTTTACACAACGAGTGTCTAAAAATCACTTATGCTGCAATGGAAACTACACACTGCATCAGTAAGCAGACACTAATTTCAAGCCATCTGAAACAACGAAGAACTTTCTATCCATTTACTAAGTACAGTAGATCTTAATTTATGTAGAATTTTTTTTACAATGAATGAATTTATTCAGTGATAATCTCGACACATTTGTTGCTGAGACCAATGGCTATGCCAACACTGCCCTACACTAACAGTTAGTTTAGCAAAAACGAAAACTATTCTGATAACAATAAATTAAACGAAACAGAAATAATTCTTTATAGAACAAAGTACCAACTGAAGTTGATATCAAGCATGAACGGAAACAATGTTAGAAATCAAATTATGTCAAATTATGCTAAATATTTATGATCCCATTACATGTATATGACAGACCAAGAAATTCAGAAAGTACTGAAATGATGGATAATCACTGTCAAGGTTTCTGGGTCATTCCAATATGGTTGAACAAACTAAGTAAACATTTCTGACACCATAAGTGAGCAAATGATGACTATGTGCATGCAAAAAAACAAAATGTGTTCTTTTATCCAAACAACTGTTACTCAAGTGATATGCATCATGCCAAGTTTCTGCAAAAAACACCTGTCAATTAAAAACAATAAAAATTACAACCAAAACACAATTAAACGACCAGCTAGGATCGAAAAAAATTACTACCACGTTCCACAGCGGTGACTTTTGCAAACCCAGCAGTTGTTACCAACAGATAGAAGTCATAGAGCTATTAGCAGAAGCAATCACCTCGGCGTATTTTTGATGTATGAGGTGGTTGTATGGTTTACACAGCAGCAACTCTTCCATGCAGAATGCAGCTTTGTCGTACTCGTGTTCTTGCAAGTATATATCACACAGCTCCAGCCATGCTTCAGAATCACTCATGTGTCTGCAACAAATACAGACTGAATTTCCCTCATTCACGACATCTGATAACAGTTTGCCATCTCACTTAACTAGAAGACAGTGACAAGCCTGTAGGAGCCTGTGCCCGAGCACCTATGGATACACAGATGGATAGACAACCCGAAAACATAATGTCTTCAGCAGCCCGGCCCCATCTACAGGCATAAAAATAGGTCACTTTGGAGCTGTTCTTCCCAGCCAACTGGTTGGCCTGATACTGAAGAAACTAAACGTAAAACAACAAACATGGGCATTCATTAATAAAGCCAAAAATAATGTAACACAAAATAAAAATAAAAACTAAAGCGATGTTTGGTTGCTTTGTACAAACCTGACATAGAAGTACACTAGGCTAATTTTACTACCCAGAGCCCTGTATATGAAATTTGGCTCCAGATAAGTAATTTTTGAGTGACCAGGAAATTCTTAACACGACAAGACAGATTGTATGATATATCTACACTGCATTAGATACACCATTATAAAGTCAGTTGATCAAGTCATAATTTCAGCAAAAAAAAACAATCAGAGGCCACACACTGTTGAAGGTAGCGATTCATCTCCGCTATGGTTTCTCGTACACGGCCCTGAGACTTTAAGACGGCAATTTTTCTTTTCCATGCAAGCTGCAACCAGCAAACATCATACAGCCATTCAGTTTCACAGACCGATTGCTTGCATACAGAATACAGACGTTACTCTCACATTTGCACAGAGTATGTAAAACCCAGCCTCACCTTGAAAAAGTAGCTAAAACACAAGTCAACATTCACTAACAAGAACTGAGCAACATAATAAGCAGTAGCATACGGTGGTTTGCATGCACACATATCAACCAGTATTACAGCATTAATCTAATCTAAAACAGATATATAATGTACCAGTACTGCAAAATAAATCAAGGCACTGGATGACAGAACAAAGGCAAAAGCCTGATGAAATAAGTTGGCTTTAAGTTTGGACTTAAGAGCCTTCTTAGCAATAGCTGTTCCAGTTTACTCAGTGAGTTTCATGCACAAAGCTGAGCTAAACTACTTACTGCATTTGTATCATCAAGCTTTAGTAATTCATCATATAACTTCAGTGCTTCATCGCTTCTGCACCAAATCAACAGGATGAAAATTAAATACAATGACACTATTATAATTATAACAACCAACTGTAACAATTTCTGTTTACATTTATACACATAAATTGTCATGAAAATACACACAGGGTGAAGTGATGTCACAGAGTTTACGGTCATGATACGATCGCCATTTCGTGGGTATAACATGGCATAATGTGTCGAGTTAAATGGCGAAGATGTTATTCAAATAAAATTAAATCAGTTAGTTTAAGAAAATGTCCAAATATCCATATGATCAGTGACTTACCAACAAAGCGTATTTAAGCGCAATCACAGTGACAAACATTTCTCAGAGTTTTTTTTACCTACAAGATGGTGGCAAAAAACAACTGGTATAGATATGGAGCAAAATTATGTCACTGTCACCTTATGTATACTGAAAAAACAGCAACTGACTGTAATAGAATCAGCAAGAAAGCGAACGACACAAAAAGTAAGAAAAGTAATTAGTTAATTACTATGATTATTACATTACATGGTAAACGGTGAGAAAATTGTAGTTAGAGCCGGGTGTTGTTATACTATAAAACTAGTAGAATATCATTTCATTTGACATAGAAACAGCTTAAATAACTTTGTTTTGTTACAATTTCCACATCAGTACTTTCCTTTCCTACAAACTCCCAATTCTAGTGCAACTGTTACTGCTAAGACTTGGAATATGCAGTCAATAACACATCATATACCAGTAAACCAATACAGCAGATGATTACTGATATACAATTCTCTCAGATGCCTATAGCTCTGACAGACTTAATAGCAGCCACTTCTGTGTTTGACAGCTGTGACAGGAAAACATTACAGCTCTGTGATTTTTTCAATCCATGAAATAATGCACAAAATTGCATATAATTAAACCCAGCAAAAACTGCTGTAGTGATTACAGTCCCTGCAAAAATCAGTATTTATCATCCACTACAGTCGGTTAATGAGCTGCGGGACGGCTGGGCCTTTAGGGTCGGTACCTGGAATGTGGAATCACTTACAGGGAGATCAGGTGAATTAGTGGAGGCATTGGGTGAGAGGCGGATAGATATAGCGTGTGTGCA
>Ga0126325_10000365_pt1 | contig 12278 bp, 6 predicted proteins | sample InaspJWI14metaG_FD_94487 | JGI IMG/M metagenome (GOLD analysis project Ga0126325, IMG submission 94487) | Marine gutless worms symbiont microbial communities from Oahu, Hawaii - Inanidrilus sp. 1 OAHU.JWI-14 metaG | ecosystem: Host-associated > Annelida > Digestive system > Unclassified | place...
GGCCCCCTTGTCTACGCCAGTGTGTCTGCATCTGCCCGCGAGCATTATATCAAACACGATATGTACGAACTTTGCATGGGGGATTGCGATGTCTGTCTGTTCGGTAACATATCTCAGAAACGATATGTCTTCTCCAAATTTTCGACGCATGTTGCCTATGGCTGTGGCTGGATGCTCATCCTGCAGCGTTATGATACGTTATGCACTTCCGTTTTTGTGGATGCGTCATGTTTTGAGATATTTTCAAAAGAGCCCAATCCCAGCCCGTATAAACTGTCAGTTGTAGGCCTGATAGGGGCCTACTGAGGGAACATGTTGTATTATTGCGACATCCGTCCGCCATTTACACCCTTGCATCACGTCAAAACAGCTGAACAGACCACCATGCTGTCAGTCGCTCAATGCACAGTAGTCGTGTCATTCAAATTCTGTCGTATTATGCTACCTTTATCATGAATTATAGTTACAATTACATTGTGCTCATGCACAGGATTAACATATACACTTGTTTCGAAGGTGTGTTCAAGGTCATTCATAGAAACAGCAAAGAGTAAGTTTAATAAGAAGCACATGAAGACACGCTTGTAATAGACTTACTGCATAGCAAACTGGTCACTTACAGGCTGCCATCGACGCGACGACACCGACACAGTGAGACCTAGTCGATGCGTCGCGTCCGTGGTGTTATACAAATTCGCTACTAATCAAGAGTGTCGCCCACGAAAAACTGAGTCATCTGGACATGTTTAGAACATCTATGCTATTGCTATTGTTTTTATTGCACTGCATCAAACAGATCTTCTAATTCCTAGAGTACACAAAGCTTCTTTTAGCAACTGTGGTGGCCAGGCGCACGCCACAAAGTGCAAGAAACAACCACCTTCTTGCTCGTAAGTTTGTCAAATATTCACCGTTTTTATTTTTTTTACCGGCAGACTCGGCAATAAACCTTTATTAAATCGATTATTGTCAACCCCACCACACCTGAAGTATTTAGCTACAGTACTACGCAATTTGTTGTTAATCGCTTGTTTTCTGGCATTAGTTAGTAAACGAATATGATTAAAGTGGCATAATGTCAGAACGACTGCAAGGACATTAATGTTTCACAAGGTAGTGTGGCAACATGTGCAAGGTAAGGTGAGACCCATAATAGCCGCTTTAGTACAAATTTACTGCAGAATCTTCCAGTGAAAGAGTTTTGAAAATCGGTTAAGATTTGACAGAATTATGGCCTTGAGTTTGGTGTGCAGTTTTTTTTGACCCACCCTTTAATATTCTTAAATCTTTTGTAGTAACAATCGATCATATGCAGTGTCGATCAAACAGAATGATTGAACAGAAGAATTATGTGCCATTATTTTCGCAGACAAATACATTAGCAACACTAATGAATTCGTATGGGCTTACGAGTATCGGACGAAAGATCGTAAGATGATCGTTAAATGTTTTATGGCAGACGTCCGCCCTGATCGGATCGTTTTGGGTGCATCTCTCATCGCCAAAATTCGCAATAAATTATCTGCTTTATAGCTGACGGTGTCGTAATCTGAGCGTAGTGTGCACGGAGGCGAACCACGCATTCCAACGACCGCATGAGAGAACTTCTGGCATATGCATTATCACAGTCGCAGCATTGCTTAGCGAATTTTGTCTTCGGCCTGCCTAGTGCGCGAAGAATGGCATTTCCGGTTTTTCAACTTGACATGCGGGCGCCAATGATTTGTAACATCAGGACATACATATTGATCATTGAAATAATAATACATGTATCAAACATGCAATCGTAGACAGCAACTTGGCTCCATGATCTGGAGGTAGTCCCGCTGGTGAGTCGCTTCGATTGTATGCGTTGTTTTTGTCATTTTGCCTGGCCGATTATGGGCAAATTGACAGCATCTACAAAACCGGAAGTATATAGTGTTAGTGTATATCAAAATATTGCCGGATGAAGCCCGAGCCACTGTCACCGTCAACACGCAACGAACATTTGAAGTTGGAACATTTGGTTTTTGAGATATGCGCTCGGACAGAAAAACAAACAACACAGACATGTAGACACTGACAAACACGCTCACGCTCCGCAACGAAGAGCAAAGTAATGCAGTGTGATGCAATTTTGCTGAGATGTTAAACAGCATAAGCGTATGCAGCGGCGCAGCAAGATTTATAAACAAAGCAATCAGATTATTGGGCACAGACCTAACACACGCACTCACTCATGAGCCCCCTATACCTATGTTAGAAAGTAGTGGAACTCTGTCGCCAAGGCCTGAAGTACGGAGCCCCGGAAAGGACATGCAAAAAAATTTCCTATCTCGTGCGCACGAGATGCTATAATATGTCGTTCCCACGAGATAGCATCTCGCGCGTTTCTGAGATATGCTACCGAACAGACAGACATTGCAATCCCCCATGCAAAGTTCGTACATGTTGTGTTTTGTATAATGCGAACGGAGACAGGAATTTTTATGCATATCTCTTCGGGGGCTCCGTACTCAAGCGTGACGTCGCCGCACGGCGTCGTGATAACGGTCGACGCTGACATATTGCGGACTGCCCACAATGAAGTACAGACGATATCGTGGAGATATGAATGAAGTGTTTAAGATAATTAAAGGGATATATGACCCAACATGTGTGCCTCATCTAGATCTTATGAAATTTTCAGATGATGTAAAAAGGACTAGGGGTACTAAATAGAAACTAATTCAACATCACTGCTGTTATGACTTAAAGAAATTTAATTTTACTAATCAGGTAATACCAATATGGAATAGTCTCTCAAACCATGTAGTTCCTGCTGATACTGTTAACACTGTTTTAAAAACCGTTTACCGGTAGATAAGTTCTAGTCCAACCATGATTAAAAGATAAAGTCTTTATCTTTTAATCATGAGTCCAACCAAGAGGTATAACCACGTACAAGTCAGATCTCCACGGCACCGCAAAAACCGCAGTATATTAGAGTAGTAATTTTGTGATTTTAAAGTTTTATCGTAAAGTTTATTTCTCAGATACAGAGGCCTGTTAAGGCCTGCATCTGCTTCCTCCATGTGCATGTGATGTGTAGTGATGATGATGGCCGAAACGCAGAATGGCCGATCGGCTTCAATAGTCTTACGCAGTCGAAGTTTAATCACGATCAAAATATTTAACATTCTTTGCGGTTGTGTTGTTGTTTACGTTGTTTTTTCCTCGTTAAATTGGCAGTATAAAATATAGAGTTGTCTTATCTGACAGCTGAATAAATCCCCCATAGTGTCTTTCATGGGTGCAAAGCATATTCCACCCGATAAGGTTGAATGATTTTTGTTGACGTTTTTCTTTGGACCGAAGTTGACAGTTCCCGTAACGGTGTCCTGTTATAATCTGTTATTGACCAGTCTATTGAAAATAATAAGCTAGCTGAAAATCTAATGACAGAAAGAGGACTATACGTTGGTATGATTTTGTTCTTTCTCTTGATTGCCTCCATTACGCACCGTGGCATCCTGGTAATAAACCCCGAAGTAAAACCACTAGTAGAAACTAGAAACTGGTAAAATCAACTTGCTTCGAGTAGATAGCAACTTGGTATATGCCAAAGTACAGTTGCTATATGTTCCGAGGCATATGGTTTACCGAACGTCCGGTGCTGGAAACCGGCACTTTTGTGACTTGTTAGCGAGAATTGAGGACCATATTAATACTTCATTAATTTTTAACCGGAAATGCAATACAGAGCTGTTATGGGCGTGTCAAGTGTACCGGTGCTTGGAGCAATTTCCAGTGACATTCCATAAGCGTTATTGACAGTTAACAATCATTCGTCTGGTGAAGCAGTATTTCCTTTCAACATTTAACAAGCAACTTGTTTGGCTTCTGCATCAGCAGTGTCATTTTCCTTGATATCAGAACGTCCTTGTATCTTGACAAGAACAATCTAATGTTCACATCATAAAGTAACTGTCTGAGGTAAATTAATGTTTTTTAAGTTTGTCGTGGAACAGTAATTTTCCATCTGTCAATGGCTTTGATAGTTACAGAACTGTCATGCATAATCGGAACAAGATTGTATAGTCATGTTGTTGGCACTGCAGTTTCATTTTATTTTAATTATAGAAGCAGATGTGTAACTGCTGTGTCAAATGATACTTCTGTGAAGTTTTGTTGATTTAAATAACACAGTTGTGGCATGTTTTATGATTTTTAGATAAACCTGAAGCTGATATTAGTGTCTGGGAAAACAAAGGAGTTCCTGTTTAATCCAAGTGACTGTGTTTCTGTGATTACACAACACGTATATGATAATTGGCCAGCAGATTGGGCCGATGAAACATTGCCTTCTACCAATATACTCCGCCTTATTTATCAGGGCCGATTTCTACACAGCAACGTCACACTCAGTGGTGATTTTTGAAACATTCTTTGCATTCACTATGTCTATATGACAGTATGTATTACCAGCATATATGTTGTGATACTTATCGTGACTTAAGCTATGTGTTGATATTATATCATATGACACACACACCCGGTTAACTGCCCTTTTTGCGGGACTACCCGTGTTAGCTGGTACCAGAAAGGTAAACCAATCTGGATTTTACTAAAGCAAGAGACAGTGAGTGGCAGTGGCATCAGCTGAGCCATATGCAAGTCTGCACCTCGCTGCAGACAGATAACCATGCCGCATCCCACCACTCAGTTTTTTACAGGCCAGATGCCCTTCCTGCCGCCCAACCAACAGCCTTCAGTGCTATTATATCATATGATATTATATGATATTGTATCGCTGTTACTGCTGTACTGTTTCATTGTTGTGATTGCAATTATTATTATTATCCATTGTTACCTAATGGCTTTTTGTAATAGCTGAAAAGGTGATTCTCTTGTCAAGGCAAGACTAGAGTTTCTCTTTGGAATAGAAAATATAATTTGTTATATCACATCAATTGTTACAAAGCTAACTGGTGGTGGAGACGGATAAATCTGTAAGCTTTTTATGGCACATTTTCTCAGGATTTCACATAGGCCTACCTTAATTATTAAAATGGTTAATTTTGACAGAGTTATTCAAAAAATAAAAAGGTTGAGATTGTTTTTTGAGACACAGTATTGCTAGTATGTTTTATTTTACAGCTTTACAGTTGACACCTGGCTCTGCTGTCGTTATGCATCTAGTCATGCGTGAACAGTTGCCAGAACCAACTAATCATGGTAAAGTGGTGACAGCTGTGTTCTTCTGTGTAACTGATCGAAATTTCTCCGTTTCTTTTTTTATTTCATAATAGGTGGTAGTGGCTGACCATAGAATGTTTATTTTTGATTCTGTCTTCCGTTGGTTTTGTTGCACTGTTTCTATCTTTACTGTACCACAAAAATACCTTGGCAACCTTTAGAAATTCTTTAAAGAAAATTAATTTCCTGTTTTTCCTGTTATATACAAAGTTCTAGGCCTCTTTCTTTTGTCATCGCTTATGTGTGCATGTCGTCTTGTAATTTTATTTTAGGCTTGTGTTTCCACTATACTATATTGTATGTTTTAACTGTACAACCATTTATTCAAGTTTCACTGTGTACTGTACAGTATGTGTATTGATTTTAGCCGTCATGTAAATGGATTAAGCCCTTTGCCTCGTTGTTTTAAATAAAATAAATAAAATGTAACTCCAAACTCCATAACATGTGTAACTTTCAAGAGATTCTAAAATACTGCTTAAAACTGGCCTAATTTCTACTGGTAATAATGATGCACATCATGTACAATGTCAGGGGGACAGAGAGAGGTAGGGTATGGAACAGTATTGGCAGGTTAAGGTTTTATAGTATGGATTAAAACAAGTTATTACTGTACCCCTTAATTTGCCAGCTTTTAGGTTATAACCTTATGTACACTGTTGTTAGATAAGACGACACAGTTTGCCAGGTGAATTTCTAATACTGCAGTCTGCATCACCGATAATCGTCAAAATAAAAAGAATATACCAAGGAAGACATAGTTTCTGATAATTTTCCCAGATTCTTCTAACAAGTTTAGCAACTTCATATTGGTCATGCTTGTATGTGTGTATTTGCAAGTGGCTTATGATAACAGCTCATGCAATTATTGATTAATTAATTGACTGATTTTTTGCTACAAATTACGACAAATAAACCTCTTTTGACTGTTAATATTAAGTCGGTCTATTTTACACTTACATGTAATAGCTGGCACCTCTAACTGACAACAGGATGATTTTGTTAGAGCAAACTTTTATGGCCCACATGACCTTGCTGACAGTGGTTGGTGCATTCATATTATTTAGAAAATGTGAGAGTTCTCCATAGCATTGTTGCCTGCACTGTTTGCATACTGCCTATTTTCTTGCACATTAAATAAACATTGTCAGTTTAAAGTTAGTTCTGATGACATAGAGTCGGTGGGCTCCCACAGAAAGGACTTTTCCATATGAGCATACTTGCTTTCTTCAGTAGTACTGCGAAGGTTGAGATAATTATGATTTGTGTTCATGTTGTTGTTTGTGACATTGTTGCAGGAAATCAGAAAGACAAAAGCCAGGAGCGACAGTGCTGTCCATGCTGTTGTATCATCAGTTGATTACTTATGTTTCTACTCCGTTGGTTGCTTGTGTATGTGATTGGACACAGAGTTATCACAGATGATTTGTTTGATGGTGCATTGTTGTTAGCACCTAACTGATCAGCTAGTTTTGGTTTATTGGATGAATGTTATGATACAATGCTGATACTTAATTAATTTTGCATTACGGTGTACATGTAGTTAGTTATTACAGTATAGTCTTGGTCAGTTTTTTGAAGTGAAAACTGAAAGGTGTTGCTGGATAGTATTTTAACAATGCTTTATATATCTCATGACAAAAAATTTACGGATGATATAAACTCTTATATGTATGTATGTATATATACACTGTGTCCCAGTTGAAGTGGGGCCAAAATTCAGATCCATTTGAATTTAGTAAAAATCAGCAGAACTACACGCAACTACTACTACAACAGTTTAACGGCCTCTTTTCCAGGACAACCTGGGTAAGCCAGTACCAGAAAGGTAAAACCAGTCTGGATTTAAATGAGGCAAAAGATTATGGGGTTTGGGGAAGCAGTGGCATCAGCTGGACTGCAAACAATCTGCACCTCACTCCAGATAGATAACCACACCAACACCTCATCACTCAGAATCCACTGAATAGCTTGGAACAGCTATTTTTATTAGGCCGAATAGTACTAACCCCCTCTTCAGTACGGCCCTATATTACCCTATGTTATACATTATTCATTTCTGAGATGGTTAACAATATGCAGCCATCTTTGTGGCAAGCAGTCAGTGTGATATATTATGTATAATTGCAGATGCTGCAAAGTAAGATTTTGGTAATAGTAGCTTAGCTGTTTTATTTTGCTGTGGTGCTGTGCTTACAATATTTGCTTTGTATACTTATTTATTGGCTTGGCTACTTATCTGTGGTTTTCTTTAGAGAATTGTATTTAGCAAGTCTGCTTAGAGTAGTTGAGATAAAGTTGTGATTTGTGTACTGGCTGCGCGATGCAAATTCCACATGTTGTAGAGTTTGTATGGTCAAATCATTTCTGGCTGGTTTGTCTATGTACACTCTGTCTCAATTGAAGCACAGCCAAAATTAGTTCTGTGCAGTGTAACTCAAAAGAAAAATATACAATTTTAACCACACTAATAACTATTTATATAACATGAACTGTACAACATACATACACTCACCCATTTAACTGCCCTTTTTCTGGGACTACCCACATAAGCTGGTACCAGAAAGGTAAAACCAAGCTGGATTTTACTGAAGCAAGAGACAGTGAGTGGCACTGGCATCAGCTGGGCCATATGCAAGTCTGCACCTCGCTCCAGACAGATAACCATGCCAGCTCCCCACTACTCAGTTTTTTACAGGCCGGATGCCCTTCCTGCTGCCCAACCAACAGCGTAAGATCACTGAAGTTTAACATACACTGTGCAAGTTTCAACAAAATGTACAGTCTAGTTTCTGAGATATGAAACATTAAAAACTTGAGAAAATGAGATGTGTATTTTGTTGTAACTTGTATAATTGAAGTGAAATAGATAGTAATTCATGTGGTTAAAATGATATATTTCTGTTTTAAATGGTTAAATGGATTTGAAGTTTTGCCGTGCTTCAGTTGGGACATAGTGTATGTACAGTGTATACTTCAGCAGTGTGTAGCGTTATGCTGGCATTGGTCACATTTGTGGATTGCTTGTTGGTCTTTTTCATTATAAGTTTGTATATACATAATACAAGTGTTTGTTCAGTCGAGGCTATATACTGCCGTGGCAGTTGTGATAAATTTTGCTGCGCATACAAATCAAGCACTTACCACCAGGCCAGTGTGACCTCTTAGCATTTGTAGATACCGCTTCAGAGTTAATTGTGTTTTTTCATGCTACTATATGTAATATTGTATTTTTGTCGTGTTCGGTCTGTTTTATGTTTGTCTGCTTTGGGATTCTGCTGTAGTCATATCATTCCATTCATATATGCTGCCTAACATGAGTTATTTACACTATTCAAATCAGTGTCCAATAGGTCAGGGCTTCAATGTCCACTCTGTAATAGCATGTGCCGTTTGTACCCAAGTTCTTCCTCTGGAGCAGAGGAAAAAACGGGAAATCAGCTAATCCAATATGTTAATTAATAAGTGCACGTTTTTGTTGTCTGTTACTCTGTTATGCTCTTTACAATAAATGATAGAAAAGCTTTTGTGGTAGTCAAGTAACTGAGTGATTTTTTTCTAGACATATTTCCGTTAACAGTAATACTTACTAATACACTGCAATTTTGTCCATATCTGAAAAATTCTTTCTGAGCTGTGTGTATGGAATAAGTGCAAATTAACTTAAAGTCTGAACTGTGACAGTTATATAACCTCAAGGCACTCAGAGAGTTACATCTCTACATAACCTGAAAGCAGTTCATTATACTTGTAGAAATATTCTCAAGTTAAAAACTAATTGACAGAACAGTTGCTTTTCTTGAGAAAATAGGGACATGCCACTACTACTGTCAGTCACTTAACGACCACAAAAAATTCCCGGCATCCAGAAAATCTTTCTTGCCATAAAAGATCCTCTATTGCAGGTGCAAAGAATGCATTACAGCACTAGAATCATTCATTACTTATAGCAGTAAAAACGTATTACGTTTTTAATTATTGTCACATTTTAAAACATTTTTACGTTTTATTTTTGAACGTTTATTATAAAAATCTTTACTATAAATGTAAGTTAAAATAGTATTTTAATGATATTTTGCTTTGTTTTATACATTATCTAAGACAGATGGGCAATGCAACATAATAAAATTATAATACAGGAAGCACAGACTTTTAAGATGCAGATAACTACGTCATTTTACACTTGACATGAACGTTTTTATTGCATTTTAAACATTTTTATTTTTCCACATTTTAAACACACATTTTTCTCTAACAATTTACTGGCCTCAGTTTCTTTTTGTTGCAAAAGCCACTGCTTTAGTACAGCAAATATATGCATCATTTAAATTTTATCCGCAAATTCTAAGCGCAGAAGCTAGCTACCATATTTATTTCAGGTGGTGGCCTGTTATAAATGTAAAGGCTAACTTGGTGCTGTGCTTAGAATTTGCGCATAAAATTTTGATGCAGTACAAGCCATGATGCACAGGACTCATTGTTTGTAGTCAATTTCAGAAGCTGCCTGTCAGGCATCAGTCGACAAAGCTAAAACATTTAGCAGTGTTTAATTCTAAATAGTAACAGTTTATAAATAACAACAAACTATATATATTATTGACGCTACCCACATAGTATGTAACAGTCCATCCGTCCGTCCCGTCGATCAACAGCCACGACGTTGGCCGGCGGGTTTGCTGCTGAGTGCCCTGTGGGCACTCAGCAGATATCGACCAATAGCTGCAGGCACACTGCAAGTGCCGTGCTGCAGGTGCCGGTGCTCAGCAGCAAATGCGGGTAGCATCACGTTGAGAGCCGACAAAGGAGGCTCAACAGAGACTTGTTATTAATGCACCAGTGACACAATACTTGTAGAACTGTAACAATGTGGACAATGACATCATGTTGAGGTAGAAAACCAAAGTCAAAACAAAATGCCGACGAAACACAATTACATGTCTATACACCACAACTCCCATTAAATTACTGAACGTGCCAGTCATTAGCAACAAAAAATGACATTACTAAAACTGAGGCCAGAAACACAGAAGCCAAACCCACTCACACTGTGATATAGCGACAGTGAAGATAAAAATATACAGTGCGAATCAGCCACAAGGCAAACTGAACGAAATTGCTGTATAACAACGAAATTACCATTGTGCTACAAAGTCACAGTTGCACCATTACATGAATAACCACATCACAGAACTAATAAAGCACCAGTACCCATACAGATAATAATAAACAGTTTCTTGACTGCACAGAATGAATACTGTACTATCTTTTTCATTTTACATTAAAACTCGACAACAGAAACCCTTGATTGACACTGCCCAAATAGTATGCAGAGCAGGATCTATGAAACGGTTGGGTGTCCGTCCGTCAGACTCATCATTCGACTGCAGCAGTGGCGTGCAGCAGGTTTGCTGCTGAGTGCTGTGCAGGCAGGAGATATCGACCGACAGCGTCGGCGCCGGCACCCAGCAGCAACGGCACCACAGCATTGTGCACAGCAGCAAATGCGGGCAGTGTCATGTTGACAGCCGAGTTGACGAGGCTGAACACAGACTTATATTTACCTACAATCAGGGGCTTTTCAGAGACCGGTGTTGGACAGTTAGCAACAAAGAAGCAATGCTCCTTCCTTCAGGAGTCCAGCGGTGAATCAAGTTTCTTTCAGTGCTTTGACACTGGTACTCAATTCGGTGACCCTGGCTGGAGGAATGCAAGGCTGAGTTGACCTATTCGGCTGGTTACATACCACGATGGTATACCCACCCAAAGATGGTCACCGATCCCAGTACAAACCAGGTTCAACGTAGGGTAACTTTGTTCATGCACTAAGCCACGCCACCAATACCCAACAGGGTCAGAAGCACTAAAACTGCCCACCTACTACGCGGTTCCCAGGGCCCACTTGAGTCCATATAGCGAACGAGAGGTTGTACATATGATGTTCAAATGGATATCAGACATAAACTGTTATTATCTGCTATACATGAACAGTAAACACTGCTGAGTTCATAAGCAGTAAGATCCATGCCAATTAAGCCTTCAGCTGTTCACCAAGTCTCAAAAACGAACTGCTGGACAGTGGACTAGAGTCATAAGTGCCAAAAAATATGTTATTAACATTTCTTATAGGGATCTGCAGTCTGTACTAAACAGTTATTTCAACCCAGCAGAGGAACCACAAACCTGGGGCAGGCCCCCAGCACACATTGTGCTCCCTGAGTGGAAAATTTGTTATGCTGAAACGAATTAACCAAATTATGCCAATGGACAACTGTTTCGATAAAGAACTGAAACTGCCAAATTGAAGACGTTTAAAGTTTTGATGCGGGTCATTCACTTGAGATGAGTTTGTCTGACCACTTGGCCCTGCAGAGCTTACCAGACTTGCAAAGCGGCATATCTAGAATTCCACCTGAAATTGAAATTCTATAGTTCACTCAAATGTGTCCACTGAACGTGACTTCTGAATTACATGAATTTGTCAATGCATTCCCATAACAATTTTTCAGAATTTTTAAGGGGCAATGATGGGGGGTGGATTCAGACTTTGGGAAACAAGTTTCAAGTTTCATCTGGGGAGGTCACTCACTTGGGTCCAGAGTCAAAGCCCCAGAACAGAAGTCTGGAAGAAGAAGTTTACTAGAAACTGGCGATTTTCGGTGAATTACTGTATACTAGATTTGCCTTCAGTGCTTTGCTGCTGTTGGTTGGGCGACAGGAAGGGCATCCGGCCTGTAAAAAAACTAAGTGGTGGAGTGCTGGCGTGGTTATCTGTCTGGAGCGAGGTGCAGACTTGCATACGGCCCAGCTGATGCCACTACCACTCACTGTCTCTTGCTTAAGTACAATCCAGATTGGCTTTACCTTTCTGGTACCGGCTCACCCAGGTAGTCCTGGAAAAAAGGCCGTTAAACATGTGTTTATGTGTGTGTGTACTGTATAGTAGACAGGCTACTTTGATGTACTTCTAAAAAAGCCAATCAGTATTTTGTCAAGTCAGCATTACCAGATGTCAGCTTTATATAGCGACAGGAGGCGTCATGGAGAGGGCTAATCCAGAC
>Ga0126325_10000366_pt1 | contig 12253 bp, 10 predicted proteins | sample InaspJWI14metaG_FD_94487 | JGI IMG/M metagenome (GOLD analysis project Ga0126325, IMG submission 94487) | Marine gutless worms symbiont microbial communities from Oahu, Hawaii - Inanidrilus sp. 1 OAHU.JWI-14 metaG | ecosystem: Host-associated > Annelida > Digestive system > Unclassified...
GGTCCAGAGACGTTGAAGCTCCTTTGTCCGTATCTTGCCAGATTACACCGTGGGACCTCCAAATCTCCGCGTACTGCTGACCGTAAACCATGTCGCCGCTGAATTGCTGAGACTGGTACGCACACAGATCCAGGAGTTAGTCCGAATAACATAACGTGACATTTATGTGCCTTCGTTTATTTGCAGGCGATGAGTTGTATGCCACGCCGAAGCCATGCCGACCGCAGTTATCGATACGACACTGTCCAAGACCTCGACGTCTGTGGACGACCGGTCAGAAAGTGCGCTGCACTCCGTCTCCGCGACTCGGATTCGTCAACGAAACCCACGTCGCTTTCAAATACGCCGTGCTTCAGGTAGAGTAAGGCGGCACTGCGTCGTTCTCAAGTGTCACGGCAGTCACGATCGACGCTGCCCGCCACTGCGAAAATTTTCCGGGCCCCAGATACCAAAAACGGGGACCAGCTGCATCCACTTTCGGTGACTCAAAATTCTACTACATAATGACGGTTCGAATCACCGTTATTGGGGTGGACAATGCAGTTACGACTCACCGTTGATGGAGACTGGAAACCCCAGCAAAAAAGTGGAGGCTTCAGCTATAGCGGTAAGCGTGTATGTAACGGTCCGGTGTCCGCCCGTCTGTCTGTCCCGTCGATCGATAGCAGCAGCGACGTGCAGAGCTGGTTTGCCGCAGCTCGGGCGCGGGCGGCAGATATCGATAGGCGTCTGCTGGCGCTGCGTACCGGCTATCGATGGAGATCTGTCGACCGTGCAGCAGCGGGCAGCGTCGTTACGTTGGTACGAGGATCGGAGGATAGACACCGAGTTGTTGATTATGCAATCCAGGTCGTTAGTACCTAGACGCTGGTGTTACTGATCGGTGACCTCGTAACGGGATCGTACGTTGCGGTAATGACGTAATCCGTTTATTAACTTTCAGTCCGGATGCAGAGCAAAGTTGAAACCTAGCTCGAATCGATGTGACACCTAGAGCGTCATAGCGCTCGATGCCGTGTCTTTTTACTAGCATCGCTACTGCTGCATCAGACCGCCGCTAGCTCGGCCTAAGCGAGTTGCTTACGTCACCGCTAATTATAGCGCACCTTCTCCTAGCTAGCTGGTTAGGCGCTTATCACTGAATTAATAGCGACCTTACTCACCCCTCTATTGGAATTAAAGGTGGCTCGGTAGCCGAGTGGTTAGCGTGCTGGACTCAGGCGCAGAAGGGCCCTGGTTCAAATCGCAGCCGTGACGCTGTCGAGTAACAGTCTTAGGCAAACTGTTCACAACCATTGTGCCTCTGTTCACCAAGCAGCAAAAATTGGTAGCAGCCCTCTTAAGGGTTGCGGGGGTAACTGCAGGCCTGGCGGAAAGTAATGGCAGCCTACCGCCGAGTTTATGACGCACGTCACCTGCAGGCTGACTGCCAAGTACCGGGATCAGCTCCGGAACCCTACGCTCGGTAATCGAGTATGGTCTACCTTTTTCTTTACATCTTACCCAACGGCAGCTGCAGTGGCGAACACGGCCAGCGTACGTTTCGGTATTTTGGTCCGACGGCCGAAATATACGCGTTCTGTATGTCGTGTGCATCGTGGCAGCTGCACTGGCGTAACGCGCAACAGTCCGACGAACATGTCGACAGCTCGGGACTGGTGATGTACTACCGAGACAGCGGATACAACGGCGCCGCGTCGGCTACCTACCGCCCACTGTATCCAACCACGGCGATGCTCGTGACTGCCGTGCATTTGCTCGCTTTGATCGGTGTGGCCAAACTGAACTGATCTGAGTACGGCGAAAACGGCCAGCGTACGTTTCGGTATTTCGGTCCGATGGCCGAAATATACGCGTTCTGTATGTCGTATGCATCGTGGCAGCTGCACTGGCGTAACGCGCAACAGTCAGACGAACATGTCGACAGCTCGGGACTGGTGATGTACTACCGAGACAGCGGATACAACGGCGCCGCGACGGCTACCTACCGCCCACTGTCTCCGACCAACGGCTCCGCGACGACTACCTACCGCCCACTGTATCCGACCAACGGCGCCGCGTCGGCTACCTACCGCCCACTGTCTGCGACCAACGGCTCCGCGACGACTACCTACCGCCCACTGTCTGCGACCACGGCGATGCTCATGGCTGCCGTGCATTTGCTCGCTTTGATCAGTGTGGCCAAACTGAACTGAACTGAGTAAGGTTCTTCGTCCCACTCAGGGACGTCGCCAGGTCAAATATGTGGGGTGGACAGATATGGCGAGCGCGAGAGTCAAGTCCGAATTTTAACCGGACCGACCCCCCCACCCCCCCCGCTGCAAACTCGCCAGCATTGTATCTATACCACTAGCGACCTCTAGCAAAATTGGGGTGGGTCCACCCCAGTCCACCCCGGGCGACGCCACCGGCCCCACTCGACATGAACTAGGTCATTTCGGAGACGTACGTGTGGCCAAATAAAGACTTCTTTTTGACCAATACTGGCACGTGTAAAGTATATTTTGTAGCGTTTTTTATGTTTTATATACGTCTTTATTCGCCGTTCAGGTAGAAATAAAATAAACATACATGCAGACATACAACAAGAAAAATAGAAAAGAAACACAAAAATACTTATCTAACAAATAAGTAAATTATCAAACAGCGGACAAACAATTTGAAATCGCCTAATGGATTTACGATTAATCGTTTAATACGCTGCTGGATTACAGAGTATTGTAATGTCACTGGTGTAAGCTACGTGCGTCCAGTGAAGTAAGTAAAGTTGAGTAAATAATCGTGGCTGAACACACTTGTTTGTATAGTATAGGCCTGTGATATCGTACAGCTTCGTGGTAGCTTCGTGAACTTATCACAGTGTAGACAGACACAAAAACTGATATAGGGGTGATGCATTAACTCAAATGCAAAGGCAAAGGGCGATTTTCAGTCCGTAACCCATAAGGTTCAACAGATTCATTTTAAGTTTTGCGGTGATCGGTTATCTTCGTCTTGCGACTCCACATGAGGCCCATAGCTGTGCCATATGGCGAGCATGGGGGAGAAGAGGATGTTAGGTGGCTATGGGTGAAATTGGCTCCTCGTATGTTTTGTTCCACCCCACACAAGAATTAAGCTACCGCTAAGAGTAGTCTAGCCCTGCAGATATTTGCCTCGGACTCCCAGTCGGGCCTGACTCGGACCTCAAAAAACTGTGCCCGCCAATATTCGCGCCAGTTTGCTGTATTTACAACGCGTCGGCCATATGCGTGCATTGGTCACCCGAACGCATAGAGTGGTGGCACTGTTGGCCTAGTCCAGCAAGTTTAAACAAACAGAAAATATAGAATTCACATGGCAAATACATAGGGTGAACCTGCTTGTAATACTGTTTGTTGTTATTTCAATGTTTATTTGTATTCGCTAGGCGTCGCCGCTGGGTAACATTTTGTCATTGGTTTAATTTAAAAATATCTCCCGTAGTTAGATTCAAATATTCGGCTAGATATAATCTAACCGAATGTCCACTCCCGATGCCAATTCCGTCTAGAAATTTCCTGAAAGTATTGTTTATACATAAGGTGAAGTGAAGTCACTGTCCTTGGTCACGATACGATCGCCATTTTGTGGGTGTAACACGATTTAATGCGTTGAGATAGACGGCGAAGATATATTGTGTTATTCAAATAAAATTGAATCAGTTGGTTTAAGAAAATGTCCATATGATGACTGACTTACCAACAAAGCGTATTTAAGCGCTATCACAGTGACAAACATTTCTGAGAGTTTTACCTACAAGATGGCCGCAAAAATCAACTGGCATAGATGTGGAACAAAATTACGTCTAAGTCACGCTATGTATAAACAAAATCGTTGAACTTGAACCAGAATCCGGCTGCAAAACGTCACGCCGTGGCTCGCGTCATAAGAATAGGCGTCTCGGCCAAGGGCCAGACGCCAAAAACTGGCAAATTGCTTCTTGTTACGTATGTCATTTACACCGAACTTTTTGCATGTTTTAAATGTTATATATCTATGTGCCTATTTACGTAATCTTTGTGGTAGAACGGTCGCTGCGTGTTGCGTTTGTTAGCTTTTTTTATATTTATCGTCTCGTTTTCTACAACTGTTCTTATGATGAATACTGTTGTCATGAAATGAAGCTCATATTTTACGATATCATATCAGAACTGAATTCGTAATGCGCACACTGAAGAAAAAAACGTCGAACCGAAGTATTGTGTTTGCATATTCTATCGACTTTCTGAGTGTTAAAAGTAGCCTCTTAAACTCAATGTTGGTAATGTAAGTCATCTGCGGCATATATATTTTTTAAAATTAATCTGTAAGATTTTACTTCTGAATGTTAGTTTTGCGCTTTACAATACTTGATTGTACCAGACCAATAATATATTCTGTAAGAAAAAAATAGCTACTAATAACGTCATTAAGTTTCCTGTACAGGGTTTATTGCTGAGCAATCAGTGATTTTTTTTAAATCGGTGAATATTTGGCAAAGTCACAAGCAATAACGTGATTTTCTCTTGTATTTTCTTCGTCTTTTACCAGTGTGGTGACCAGGCGCACAAAGTGCACGAGACAACCACGTTCTTGCTTGTAACTTTGCTAAATATTCGCAGATTATAAAAAATCACAGATAGCAATAAACCTTTCGCAACCTTTCTTAACTTGGTTATTAACAACCTAACCACACCTTAAATATGTAGCTACACTACCTTGTAATTTATCGTTAATCGCCTGTTTTCTGACGCTAATGTTTCACAAGATAGTGCGGCAACATTTGGAGGGAGTGGCGTGATTTTTAATAATAATTTAACTGCAAATTTACCAAGGAATCTTCCACTGAAAAAAGTTTGTAAGTCGGTTAAGATATGACAAAATTATGGTCACGAGTTTGTGGCCTCATTTTTTGGCCCACCCTATACATATAAGTGTACAAAATAGAGATGGGAATCAAACACGTCTCTAATCGCACTTAAACCAATATTTTGAAAACAACCAACCAAACTAGAACTGACAAGCAGAAAATGAAGTAAAGTTTTTAAGTTACTTAGTAACAGATACTGGATTTTAGTAGCTGACAGATCCATGCATGAAACTTCTTCTATAAGTACACCGTGTCTCAAAAACGTCCACCTTGTATTTCTAATGACTCAGTCAAAATTCATCCGATGCGAATGTTTTTGGTGCAAAGAATACTGAATAAATTGCACATAACTAAATTACAGTCTGGCCACCATACCCGAAGAATGTTACCACTGTACCTTGTGAGATGCAGATCTTATTCGTCTCATTGAAGTTGCGTTGCTTCCTTCAAAAACAGTAAATGCCTCTTCGATAGCCAGTTGTTTTGCCACACAGAACGTTAAGAAGCATTGTAGAACTTGCTGAAAGTGTCCATCTTTGGTGTTGAAACGCACTTCGAATTACTTTCACTACCAGTCAGTCGCCCTCTTCCCCATTCTGAGCTGAAATTCAGCCGGCCACGAACTTGCCGACTCTCGGGTGCAATACTCTCCGAAACTTGTTCTTTGGCGCATACGAAAGTACGAATGTCAAAGACGATGTATTGTTGAAAATGGCGTTTTTGGATTTTACAAGGTAGTGTGGTGACATTTAAAGGTGAGGTTGGCAATTGTCGCGTTTTTGTAAACATTTACGCCAAATTTATTCAGAATTTTGTACACCAAAAATTATCGAAATCGACTGAGTTTTGGCCGAATATCTAGAAAATACAAGCGGACGTTTCCGGAACACAGTGTACATCAAGTGAACTTGTATTTTCGATCGGTGAGTGGAACTATAGGCTACTGACAGAGTGCCGTTGTCGTCATAGTATTTGTAGATTCGAGAAGCTATATTCTCTCAAATTGATGTGAAGTCTTGCACTAGGCCCATATAATAATGTGGAAGTTTTGCATAAGCAGAAAGTGTCTTGGCATTGTAAGTGAAACGTGAAACATTTCAAATTGTCAAGTGTCAAGCAATCTTCAAATGCATTTCGCATAAATATGTCGGATATCCCACACAAAAGTTTTTCGCGAACAATGTTGCTGACAGCCGACAAACTTTCAGAGTTCTGAAGCTGCATATATAGATCCGAGCCGAACTCGACCCGCGAACGAAAATGTAGATTGTTCTTTAATTTCATGCTACCTAGCGAAAAAAATTGAAAAAAAGAAGAATCAGTTTCCAAAGTAAAGTCTTGAACTGCTACAGTTTGTTGTACCATGTTCACATATGTCCAACATTATGCTAATATTGTCAGTATTCAGTACTCATAATTATTTTGAGTTCGTTATGATTTATTCTTTTTTATTGCTACCGGTTCTCATTGATCTGGTGAATAAATATTATCAAAAATAAGAACGCAATTTTAAGGCCGTCATGACAACACCATAAAAATTGTCGAGGTATTATTCTTCTTACTGTTGTTACTAACTCGACAACGGGTCCGAGACCTATAGCCCACTAATAGGAAGTCATATCTTTCTAGTCGAACGCATCCATCTGCGTACTACTTGGACGACTCTGAATGCCGGAAATCGTCGTACGGCACCTACTGACTTCGCCAATCAATATGGAGACGCGGCTATTACCGGCATTCGGGTCTTGTTAGACATATCGTCCGTTCACCACTGACAATAGCGTGGCTGGCCGAGAACGAGGGTTAAAGGCTTGTTCACAGCACATGAACTGAACTGAACTAAACTGAACTCCAGTTGGCGAACGTCAGCGTAAACAGCACAGTTGTCTTTTTAATTAGTTTATTGGTATTTCTTACTGGTTCTTTTTGTGTTAAGCACTGACTCATTGCTGTGTGACATGTCAGTGACCTTCGAGTCGTTTGTCTGTTATATTAAATAAATAAAATAAGTAAATAAAACAAATAAACAGTCGCATTGGTGTGTTGGGCCACAAAAACCGTAGTTTCGCTGCAGCCAATCAACACGAAGTATAGTCGTTACGCCGAGCCGCGTGACCAATGAACGCATCGTGTAGCTCGGTCGACCTGTTGCAGGCATCGAGATTAAATAAACTGGAGTGGGCTTAGGCCGGCGTATCCTATAGCCCGCAGTGTCGCCCACCAGCGGACGGCCATCTTACTACACTCCGACTGTGGCACGGTTGCCAGGTCTCTGTGTAAATTTCCGCCTAAGAGACTCCAAAAGCTAGCACAATTTAACATACCCGTCGAGTTCACATTGGGCAACTAGCCCAATAGCGTTGTCAGGGTAGTGGGCGGTGGCCAACGTCGGCGACAGCTTACGCCGGCTAAGCTCACTCCATAGAATATAGAACTCAGTGGTTGCGGGTCAGTTCAGTTCAGGTGCCGTGAACTAACCTTAACGCCGTGAGTGACACGAGAGCGATATCAGAGCGGTCTATCTATCTATGTAGGCCTACTAGTAGGCGTGTATGCGTCCGCCGCATGAGGGCAGCACGTGCCGTCACAGAGGCGCGGTGCCGCCGCCAGAGCGCCAAAAATATCGGGGGCGGGGTCAGAAACCATAGGGAACAGGGAACGACAGTGTGCCGGAAGTCGCAACAAATAACACAACAAATTTATTTTTTTTCAATGCAATCAGCATTTCGGTAATTTCAAACCATAACAGTTTCCGAGTGCTGTTTGATAAAATTGCTTCTGTATATTTTTTATCTGAAAAATATATTTATATTTTAGCACTGAAAATGGCAAGCCCAGGGAACCGGCACTTTGCCAATTGCAGCGGCATACTTTCGTTCCCTATGGTGAGACGGAAAAAAATCTTGCGGGTGGCCCTACACTATACGTCCGATCTTCCTTCACCAAATCTTGTGCTTGTTACCTATGCTGTGGCTAGGACGTCCTGCTCTTGTAATTTGTCGTTCATGGCTTGTTTTGCTAACATTAATGTTTCACAAAGTAGTGTAGCAACATATGCAAGGTGCGGTGAGATGTTTACTATTCATTAAACTGCAAATTTATCTAGGAATCTTCCTGTGAAAAAAATTGGTAAATCGGTTAACATTTGACAGAATTATGGTCATGAGTCTGTGGCCCCATTTTTGGCCCACCCTGTATGCCAGTTGGTTTTTGCCGCCATCTTGTAGGTAAAAACTCTGATACACGTTTGTAACTGCGAGAGTGCTTAAATACGCTTTGTTCATAAGTCAGTGATCGTATGGACATTTTCTTAAACTAACCGATTCAATTTTATTTAAATAAAGCGATAAATCTTCGACATTTAACTCAACGCATTACGTCGTCTTATACCCACAAAATGGCGATCGTATCGTGATCACAGACTATGTGACGTCACGTCACCGTCTGTATAGTCTCAAAACCACCGCTCGAAACCACCCAACAGACTCACGGAGCGAGGTCAGATACATAGCTTCGACCCCCACATCTAACATCGAGGGATCCCCGCTGACGCGATGGCTTCGGCGCCACGGCAGCCACGTCCGTCCGGTCGTCACGGATATCCTGCTACAAGTGCCGTGCCGGCGGCGGCCGCGTCCGCGGCCGTGGCCCTGCTCGGAGCCGCGAGGCCGCGGCGCCCCGGGTCGGTCGACCACGCCGGAGTCTGCATGTTTGCCGACGGCTTGACGGCGACCGCCGGCCGGGCGCGCTGGTCGATGATGGTAGCAGCAGCATTGCATGATGGGACAGACGGACCGACAGGTGCTCGCTCGTCGTGGCGTCGACTTGCCAGTATTTACTCTCGTCGCTTCTCGGCAAACAGTAAGTAAGCTTATTGCGACTGTTGCTGCGTGCGCGACACGCGCGCGTTCCAGTGGCGGTTCCGCGCTGGCCGGGTGTCGGGGACACAGCCCCCTCCCCCAAAATCGTGGCTAGGTCCCCAAATTTAGCCGTACTCTTGACACACTGTGCTCAAGTGGTCAATTGATTCTCAGACAAATTAGTGAATTCGATGCCATCAGATGTCAGATTTTGAGGCTAAAATGCACGAAATTCGACGTCCGTTTGGGGAGCTTACTCCGCTCCCCAGATCCCCTAGCTGTATTTAAGGGGGGCTACTTCTAAGTGCAGGGCGGGGAGAACAGGGAGGAGAGGGAAGAGGAAGGGAAAGGGAAGGGGAGGTAACAGGAGAGGGAAAGGAGGGGAAAGGAGGAAAGCAAATAATTCGGCCTAGAACCTCCCCTGCACGTTCTTCTTTTATTACTGCCGAGTATTGTGATGCGTATGTCCGTCTATCCGTCTGTGTGTCTGCGAGCATATCTCCGGAATAACTCGTCCGATTTTCACCAACTTTTGTGCACGTTACCTGTGGTGTGGCCGTGGATCGGTCATACTATGGCGGCGTAGCGATACGTTATGTACTTCCGCTTTCATGGATGACGACGTCATTCGTTCATATTTGCAAATAGTGGGTCATGCGGAGGTTTGTTGATACCGTTGCAGAGAGTTACGTCATTGCGTCGTCGTACGCAGGCTAACGCCCCTGCTGTGTCGCATTGGTAGCGTCGTGTAGACGACTGCGGGCGCCGAGACTGGACGAGTCCATCATTTAAGGGGTGCCGGCCGCCGGGGGCGGAGCCTGCAATGCACCGTTGCCTTGCTAGAATGGCCGGAGTACGCCCAAAGGCAGCGTGGTCCGCCTCGCGTAACCTCTTTAATTTTAAGCGCTAAAACATGACAAAAATATTTGTTATTTTTTGGAAATTATTTTACACGGAGCTTTAGCCCAAAGTATAGGCCTAACAGTTAGCAATTACGTTGTTTATAGCCTACAGACTTTTTCACAATAATATTTCTCGTAAGTCGTTCGTGATCTTCATAACACGGAAACGTTAGTGAGCCGAACCGTTATAATGACGCATCGTCGTTAACCGTGACTATAACGCTTTCGTCGTTTGCGTGCTGCTCAATTAAGCTGCGGGTGGATTTAATTTGTTGCCATAAATTGCGAACAGTGCACGCCGAAGTCCGGATGCATACTACAACGGGCGGTAATTTCATGCGCGAACATATCGTCATCGCCATTATGCGGGTTGTGGACCGTACACTTGCATATACGATGCAATCGACGCCAAGCCAGCGACGAGATGTTATCGTCGACACCTCGCCTCGCAGCATAGTAAGCTTAAACAGTAGTCTAGTACAGCTGAGGGCATGAGTTTATATGCTGGCTGCCAGGATGACTACGACGCTGTGTCAACTTTTCACGAGGACAACATTTGCTAAACGCGCTTTTCGATGCTCCGCACCAGCTGTCTGGAACTCACTACCGCAAACTGTTCTCAGTAGTGACTCTGTTGCAGTTTTTAAGCTTAGGCTAAAGACATTCCTCTTCTCTCAGGCAGGCTTTCTCTTCTTTCTCTGCTTACTAACACGCTGCCTGACCCCAGCGCCTCTGAAGTTACGACCTTATGGCGCTATACAAATGTGTTTATTATTATTATTATTATTATGGAACTTTTTAAACAAGCATATCGACTATGGCACAGAAGGGCCGAAACGTACGCTAGCCGCGTTGTCCGCTGGTGCTGACCATTAGTCACTTACTTTCCGCCAGGCCTGCAGTTACCCTCGCATCCCTTAAGAGGGCTGCAACCAATTTTGCTGCTTGCTGAACAGAGGCACGATGGGTGTGAGCAGTTTGCCTAAGACTGTTACCTGACAGCGTCGCGGCTGCGATTTAGAGTACCTGGAGTATATAAGACCGAATGATTACCGCATTAGCGTTAAGATGGGACAGACAGGCGGGCGGACAGACACCAGACCGTTGCTTTTCGCCTTCCACAAAGAATGCGGCCCGAGTATCAACATGCACGTTGTCTTAGGCCTACAGCATACGTCTCTCTCAGGACGCACTGCGGCATTATAAACATCGAGCGAGCATTTACGTTTTAATGACTCATGATAGCCTATCTTGACGCCATTACGATACGATACGAGATGCTATTTTAACGTGCGCTCGAAAGCTGACACGAGTCAGCTTAATCTACCGCACGGAAACAACAAATAAGAAGTGTAAAACAGAAAAACAAAAAAGTAAAAACGGATATGCTCAGAAGCAACAGTAAATAGTATGGGGAATCATGTAGTCAGTCCTGAAGAAGAGAAAGAAAGGCTACAGTGAGAAGGATTTGCAGAAAAGGAAGGTTTTAAGTCTGGAATGAAAGAGAGAGTGGGTGATAGAAAACCAATAATAATAATAAGTATGACTGTTTGCGGCATAAATGACCATTGACCAAAATATCGTATAAGGCACACACACGCTATCCACTCTGGTATCAGTAATGTTATTGTACGTTTCCGGGGCTCCCGTCGAATGGAATCGCGGCACGTCGTCCCCATCACCCTGCAATGACTCCCCTCTGTCCACCTGTCCACCACGCTGTGCCTACCTGCGCTACCGGCTCGACCCAACCTGCCTGCAGGTGAGAGTTGCCGATGAATCTCTATGACGCCGCTCGCTATCGTCGTCTGTTTACCGGGCCTGGTTTGCCGTCCACGATCGCACACCACACGACGACATCGCCGCCGTGGCGTCGGCGTCTCGCTTTGTCAGCTGGTCCGCCGGTCGGCCGGCGCCGCCGGTACAGAGGTCTGTTTGCGATACGGCGATAAATTATTATCGCCCGTTGCCATATTAACCAAGCACTTAGCTCAGCCGGCGGCGGCCACGTATTTGTGACCCGATGCCGCAGTCGTCTTATGCGAGTATTTATTATACTGAGACCGCGTCACCGGGATGACTGCTGCTGCTGCTGCACAATGTATTTCTGCGATGTGAGTGTATGAAGATGCCAGAATTTGTAAGACCGTATACGTGCAGCCAATTAATGAACGGCGCGCAGCAGCAAATGCGGGCAGTGCCACGTGTTCAGCGTGCGTACGAAGCTGATGACAGACTTGTTGGTTTGTATTGCTGTCACATAGTTTGCACATTTGGTTGTTCGATTCTGTCAAGTCTGTGTTGAAAGCCTCGTCCATCGGGTCTCAACATGACGCTAGGGTTGGCGGCGTGGCGTAGTGGTCAGCGGAGTTCGTCGCATGAACGAAGTTAACGCACGTCGGGCCCGGTTAGCACCTGGATGGGTGACCGTCTTCGGGCGGGTATACCATCTCCGTGTGTAACTAGCCAGCTAGGTCAACTCAGCCTTGCATCCCCCCGGGGTCGCTTAATCGAGTACCAGCTTCGGCTGGTGTAAGGGCGGGAATGTCACCTCTGCCGGGTGGCAGGTAACACTGTGTGATTCCATGTGGCATGTGAGTTCCCGTAGCGGTGTGGCAACC
>Ga0126325_10000367_pt1 | contig 12245 bp, 8 predicted proteins | sample InaspJWI14metaG_FD_94487 | JGI IMG/M metagenome (GOLD analysis project Ga0126325, IMG submission 94487) | Marine gutless worms symbiont microbial communities from Oahu, Hawaii - Inanidrilus sp. 1 OAHU.JWI-14 metaG | ecosystem: Host-associated > Annelida > Digestive system > Unclassified | place...
CTAGGGTTAGGCCTAGGGTTAGAGTCCATCCAGGGGTTGCTGCTGCAGCCGTCCAGGGGTTGCAGCTGCTGCAGCTGCAGATCCAGGGGCCGATTATACCAGAACTGTCCTAATCCTACTACTCACGCACTTCACTTCTTTCTCATTCTCGTCAAGCATCCATTTGTATTCTTATCCCATCCTCATATTTCTACCTGTAGATTTACTCTTATTGGCTTGCCTTGCTAAGTATGGCTAATAATATCTTCATCAGGAGATGGCGGCGTGGCGTTGTGGTTAGCGGCGTTCGTCACATGAACGAAGTTCACGCACGTCGGGCCCGGTTAGTACCTGGATGGGTGACCGTCTTCGGTCGGATATACCATCTCAGTACGTAACAAGCCAATTGGGTCAACTCAGCCTTGTATCCCTCCGGGGTCGCTTAATGATTAATCGAGTACCAGCTTCGGCTGGGGTAAGAGCGGGAATGTCACCTCTGCCGGGTGGCAGGTAACACTGTGTGATCCCATGTGGCATGTGAGTTCCCGTAGCAGTGTGGCAACCTTGCGAACTGCTATACACTTGTTACTTACTTACTTATGCCCACCATAATGTGATGGTGTTATATCGGTTTTGTAAATTATTTTGGCTAATTATTCTTCCTTGACGACATTGGATGTATGTGTCAAGCAAGAACGATATCTCAATGAATGGAGTATTTTAATGACTATGACTGCATGAGTTTCTATCACAGAGTGCATGACGCACTGATCCACACTCGAAACATCCGACGTAATGTCAGCCGACGTAATATCAGCTGATAGTACAACACGGAAGACACGCAAATGACCAGAACTAATGATGGCTGTGAATAAATGTGTGTACACGAGGCGGCATGCAGACTGTTAACAGGCGTTGCTCGCAAGAGACGGCGTTGAGCAGCAGAGATTGGTCACGCTCAGTGGCGCTGACGCCGCACTGCCCGCCCACCCGCTGCACCCAGCCCGGTGTGTATCGCCGGCGGAACTGTCAGCTCCAGCAGCCAGTCAGTCACCACGACGACGACGATGACGCCGAGAGATGCGGATGAGAGACCGAGTGCGGCCAGGTCGTGCACCATTGTCGTAGGAACACGTAAAACGCAGGACCGGAAAGTGAAGGACCAGAGGAATAAGGGTACAAAAGGTAAAGACGACCGAGCCCTATAGCGGAGTATGTGCGGTGCTAATCTCCTGGATAAACCACTAAGTAGGTGCCGCATGGTCAGTGAATAGCGGACCCACGATTTGGCCTAACTTCCTAGCCAATTTTATATTGACTGATGTAAACAACTTGCCGAATATCGAACCCACGCGATCTCTGACTTGCAGATCCAACGCCACTTTTCCGTCAACATATGGGAAAATTTCAAGCAGCTATAGTTATTCTAGCTGTAACGGACGGAGTGTAATGTTACGGGCTCTCGTAAAGCGGACAATAGCTGCCTATAAACGTCGCAACAGCCACGATCCTGCATTTCCCGGTCCTGCGTTCATCACGGCGACGTCTGTGTATAGGTGCACAGCACGTGGTGCATTAATCCAGTCCAGATGTGCGTGTATCAACGACGTTCTGTTGCCTCAGCAGACACCGGCGCCTTGAGCCACGTGTGTAGGTGTGCACCTGTCTGTCGGTGACCGGAAATTTGCCCCGGACACCTGCTCCCCCTAGAAAACTATCATCGCGGACATCTGCCTCCCTAGATGATAGAGTTAAGTTATGGTAGGCCTATATGGTTAGTTGAGTTAGGGTTAGGGTTATTATGGTTACAATTAATGTTAGGGGTTAGGGTTTAAGGTGTAAGGCGAGGGTTAGAGTTAGGGTTAGATCGAGAGGCCAAAGTCCGGGGGCGCTTGTCCTGCATTATGTCTGCCAGGCATACATACATACAGACATACATACAAATTTATATAGCGCCAAAAATCGTGAGAACGAATCTGAAGCGCTGAAACGCAGCACGATGATTCCAGGTCCAGGCCAACCAGCGATGCAGGTCTGGTCGTCGCTACAGCCTCGCAGTTGATTGCCGTCGACAACATACTCGCAGCCATGAGAGAATATCATGAACACTTGCTGCTGCCGACCAAGATCAAAGCAGCAGCGCTAGCAGGCGGCAGCAGAGAGGCGAGAATGATGCTCTAAACTGCTCTAAACTCCCAGCAGCAGCAGCAGCAGCAGCAGCACTCAGCAAGTACAATTGTTACTACGCCGCGCGATGAAAGCAGGTGAATCAGCCTGACCCGGAGTGAGTGCATGCCAGACTCGAGCGGACATTTCAACAAGTCAGAAGCGAAAATAGTCCACTGTGTCTACGTATAGTGAACAAGCAGCACACCAGATTATGGCATAGGCGTAGGCATAGGCAAATGCCTAGGATCTACGACGTGGAAGGGGCCTACGAAGATGGCTGCAAATTTTTTGAACATACGTTAGCCAATGAATCACTAATGCTTCAGGCATCGTAAGCATTAAACTGTCGATTTTGCACGTTACAACAATTTTACGTTATGACCTGACCCGACCAGGCCAGCCCGAATACGTTAATGTTTCGTGTTTCATTACAAAAAAAGGAAAATATCACTATATTCCAAGTCACTAAAGAAACAAAAACAATTTTGCATTGCGCAGAGTGCGACAGGTGATGACGGAGGGCGTATACGGTTGTGCAGTGCCTAGGGCCTACGCCAACCTTAATCCGGGCCTGACAAGAACCCCAGGTGCTGGTCTGAGACCGCGCGACGCCGTGTCTCGTTATATCCGACAGAGGCGGCGCGGGGACTGCAGCGGGATAAAGTTTTCACCGGTGTGTGTCTGCTGTGCTGTGGCTTATTAATATTTGACAGAGATGAACAGCATACTGTACACCCAACACAGAATTGTGACATTTTTCACTTCTGTTAATCTGTTCATAACAAAATGTGTGCAGTGCACCATGCGTTATCAAAAATTATTAAAAATTACACTGAATGGACAGAAGAAGTTAAAAGGAAAAATTCAAATGTCAACACATTCCAAATTGCTGCGGAATGTTTTATAATGTTTGGAGTTAGCGACCATGGCTGAGGCTGGCCGTGCGCAGACAGGTATAGGTTTATTAAGAGATGTGTCAAACAACAGTACACACAGTTTGCGTGATATGTACCAGCAATGATATGGTTAAGTTAAAAACGTGTAGGCGATTTGTTTTCTTTTTACTATATTTTTGTATTTTCATGTGCTGACAATATTGGCGAAAAAACATGTGTGTGTTATATTCAGTTCAGACGAACACAGAAGCGAATTAGAGCGAAAACGCGCGCAGACCAGCACATGTAGTGAGTTGGAGATGCTGCGGCCAGGCAGCGATGCCGGTGACGTCACTTCCGGTGCCGACACACTCGTGGACTGATAGTCAGCTGACGACCCAGAATGCACCGGGCGCATGATGATCTACGATCACCGAGTCTCTTTATACACAGCGTTAGAATAATAGTTCAAGTAACAGACATTTACATACAAAAACTTGAGCACATCTCTCCCCAAACTATGGCGTAAATATGCAGCTGCAAAATAGAACAGCAAATTTATTAACACTAATAGCTATTATTTATTATACGACAATACGGGATGCTATTTTAACGTGCACCCAAAAGCCGACGAGTCAGCTTAATCTACCGCACAATTTGGCAACAGTTCATAGCTAAACATTTCGGACAAAATATTCTCTAAAAACTGATGACGTTACACGCATTGCGCCATCAGAGGGACAAGGCCAGCCATTTCTCCATTTTGTCAAATATTTTACTAACATGTATAGGCTAAGATAAAGCAACAACACGCGAGCAAACCAGAACGATAAATGGACTACGTATGATGTTAAATCAATACTGCGAGTATAACGATGCATTAGAGTGGAACCAGGATGATACTAGAGTATGTGAAAGTTTTAGTAGAGGTTTATTAGACACCTGTGCGGTCCGAGGACCGAATCACGTTACACAAACTAGACAGGCCTAACCTGGTGAAAGTGGCGGCAGCTGGGCGGCGATGACGGTGCGGAGGTGCTAGTCGCTGGTGGGAAGTCGAGGGCGTCGACGGAAGAGCAGACACGCCACGCCCGGTGGTCGTCCCTCCCGGCCGGCCGGCGCACCGCGGCGGCGCCTGCAGCAGCGTGCCGCGGCCGCCGAGCGCCCGGTCCTTGCCCCAGCGGGCGGGCGAACGAGCGAGACGCCGGCCCTCGCGGCAGACCCCGCCGGACAGACAGACACCTTGCACGACGACGGCGTGCCACTGCTCGGCGGCGAGGCCGAGAACCACTTCCGCTCGAGCGTGAGATGTGAAATCACGCGGCACTGGCGACGACGATGACGTCACTCGGTGTTGTTGTTGGCGATGACGTCACGGCTAGTAGCAGGTGCGTGAAGTCGTGAACGCTGCACGCAGAATCAACAGCCATGCAATCTATCTTTATTTGTTATTCACCAATAAGGTAGCATGATTTAAATTATAATAAATAAAAAGAAAGCTTAACTGTAGTCTGTAGTGCTTAAATTTGCTTGGTTATGGATGTTTCGATTACGCATTTTGGACGGTTCGACGAAAATGTGTCTAATTTTTGAAACTGCATATAATGTAGCATTTTGGAGGGTAGGACGACGAATATGTTTAATTGCTAAGTTGCACAATGTAAAATTTTGGACGTGTGTCGGTCAATAAGATTGTCGTCGAAAGTTCGAAACGTCTTTCGTCCGTCTTGTCGACACGTCCGCATTCGATTTTGTTTCATACCCGCCCAATCAATATGCAGGCCGTCTCAGCATTACATCCCATCTGTGTCCAGCCGTGAACCGAACTTTGTAGTCCTAATCTATAGGATGATTGTGTGACATTACATGTACTCCCATTCAGCCTGGAGTGGAGGTGCGGCAAGAGGTGAGGCGGCGGCATAGTGAAATGTGCATCTCGTAGTAGGCCTATATGCAACATACTTTTAAAAGATAGTTACTTTTCTAAGGCGCTGTTCACTTTAAACAAACCACTTTCAGTTCTCTGTTCCGCCTGTGACTTCGCCCTCTGCCGCACCCTACAGACAGATAGACTACATATAACGTCACGCTCCAGGGTGAATAGGGGTAGGCCTATACATATAACGTCACGTCACGACACCATGGATGGATTGGAGGAGACTGTGGGGCGGCCAGTAGGCGTAGAGCCGGGAATGGGAGCGAGGGAGGATGAAACGGCTGTGCATGGAGAGAGAAATAAGGAAGACAGATTGCAGATCGGCTTCAGATGAAGGAGTGGCGCGGCAAATGCATGCTAGACTTTATGGCCCCGCAGCGGCTATCTATAATCTAACGCTAACCCTGAACTCTTAGCTAACCGTAACCCTGACTTACATGTATATTCCTATAGTCCGCGGTCCCCGATACGAAACTGCTAACAGATTGCCGCCCAGCCATCCCCCGGAAACTGAGATAATTAAAGTCCTCGAACGGCCAACCAAGGGGCCACATTTGCCCCTTTTTGACATTCTGCTTAAAAGCTGAAAAGTGGTTAAAATGGAAAGAATTCCTAAAGTCTGTGCTGTGCAGCCATTTTGTCGTTTTCGCAAGTTGCCGGTCGTGAACCGTTTCGGTATGATAACCATATGTACGAGTATATCATTTATTATATGGCAATACTAACCAGAAAAGAGAATCCGTTATTATGAATTAAGGGCCTAAACTATGCACACTATTGGAATTGGAAAAGCACACATTACATGGGCCTAAACAGAAACTGCAGTTTATCAACTATGACTAATCCTAATCTGGCTTCGTTATTTGAGGCGTCTTTTATGTTATGTCCATAATCTACAGGGTGCATGGGCCAAAAAGTGCCGCCACAGACTCATGACCCTGTCAAATCTTAACCGATTTCAAAAAATTTTTCATTGGAAGATTTCTTGGTAAATTTGTAGTTAAGTGGATATTAAAAATCTCACCGCACCTTGCTTACGTTGCTACACTGCCTTATGAAACAGTAATGTCAGCAAAACAAGCCATTAACGATAAATTACAAGGTAGTGTAGCTACATATTTAAGGTGTGGTGGTGTTGTTAATAACTAAATTCAGAAAGGTTTATTGCTGAGTCTGTGAGTGAAATATTTTTTTTAAATCAGTGAACATATATGGCAAAGTTACAAACAAGAGTGTGGTTTTCTCATGCACTTTGCAAGCCTAGCCAACAGACTGCTAAATGACGAAGAAAGTGCACGAGACAGTCACGTTCTTGCTTGTAACTTTGCCAAATATTTACAGTTTTAAAAAATTCCACTAACAGACTCAGCAATAAACTTTTCCTAATTTGGTTATTAACAACCCTACCACACCTTCAATATGTAGCTACACTAACTTGTAATTTATCGTTTATGGCTTATTTTAATGATATAAATGTTTTACAAGGTAGTGTAGCAACATATGCTAGGTGCAGTGGGATTTTTAACATCCATTTAACTGCAAATTTACCAGGGAATCTTTCAGTGAAACTTTTTTTAAAAATCTGTTAAGATTTGACAGAATTATGGCGATGAGTCTGTGGCGCCACTTTTTTTGCCCACCCTGTAGATGTTATTTCTAGCCTTGCATTCTGTATAAAGCGCACGTATATGATAGCTATTTAATTCGTAAATAGATGATATGATAATATTTACAAACACTGACGTTTGAAAAGGCAGACGAAACTGCTGTATAATTATCAGACAAAAATATGCCTAATATTGTGAAAGTTGCTGACATAGTTAGCACTTGGCAGATAACGTCACTGAGGTAAACAAGTCACCTGTGATAAGACTGTCTCTTTAATGACTGCACTGCGCGGCCAGTGAAACCGATGCCAGCCAGCGCACTGACCAATCAATCTACACCTGCTGAGATAACCAGGTAACGGACGTGCTGACCGGTGCCTATTAACAGTACCTACCGCTTTGCTTCACGCTCGGCGCTTAACTGCGACGCCGTCTAATCGGATTTCGTCGCCGACTTCACTCGCATCCGTCTTCGCTCACTGCCGACGCGAAGACGACGGTGCCGCGCAGCGGTGGGCGGAGCTTATCACGGGCACCTGCAGCGTGGGGCGGAGTCTCGGTTTGATCGACAGCTATGCACGGCGCTGCGAAGCTCGTGACTGGATGCTGCGGATGCGGCGAGATGACGTATTGATGACGTGTATGGGCACCCACGATGTGTTGGCGACAGCAACAGCGATTACATGTATCTCTATTCTTCACTCTATACATTACGTTACCGATGACGTTGGACCAGATTACAAGTAAAGCTGTATATCTCACAGGCCATACTACTTCAGCCAAGAGATTGCCAGTAGGCCTAAAGGGTGGAATAAAAGTGGAAATAAATATGATGAAGAAATAACCAAGTTGCCATCAAAGGACACGCATATCTCTGTTAGTATAGCGAAAGCTCCCTAACTAATTGACGTAAACCATAGGCCTAGGTCTTATGCCTAACGCTGCATGCCATATGTTGTCTCATTTGTTTCATATGTTTGGCTTCGAAGAATTGACTGGACAGGTTAATACACAGAAACTATAAACCGACCGCCACCGCTAACTCTGCACTCGTTACTTGGTAAATGACATCATTCGCAGGTTAACTATATGCTGAAAACGAAGTGATCATTAGATGAATGGCACATTATAAAGTAAACGAGTTCCATCATGACTGATGCATTCACTGGATCGCTGAAAAGGGCTGCTTCATCAAGGACGCCGTAGAGACAGAACTCGATAAGCACATCGTTCGTCGATACTGATACATACAAGGCTACAAGCATATGATTCGAATAGTATTTCCCATACACCGTATATAAACACATATCGACTATACGATTCACAGCTAATGTGTTCCTGCTATAGAGTTGCATGCTGTGGAATATAAACGAACTAGCCCCATTACGAATGCAGAGAATAGTTTGACGGTTCTGAAGATGTATGTTAAAACATCATACAAATCACATTTTCGCAGTCTGCGATAACTCATCGATTCCTATCGTTCAGTCTATACCGACGGTGATAACGAGCGATGATAACGGTATGAGTGACGTATGCGATGTGGACATGGTGACGCCATGGTACCGTTGCTGCATCATTTAGCGGGATGACGTGAATTAGCCTGCATGTCTAATGTTTACTTGTAGCGCGGCCAAGCGTAAACAACTTATCACCGGCCGAGGCAACTGAAGTATACACGCACCTGCAAGACGTCATCACTCACTCACTCGCCCTCCAACTTCACCCCATCTCATGCACCCATCCCACCCCCACTTCTCTCCTCTCCTCGTCACTTCGCATTCTTTCTTTCTTTCTTTCTTTCTTTCTCGACCGCCCACTATATGCAGGATGTCCAAGAAAAATGGCACGAAATTTTTGCGCACAATAAACTTTGAACCATTCTCCGTAAAGTATAGACTACGTCGTTTGCACTAAAATTCTTGGCAATGTTTACTGTCTGTCTAATATAATCAGTCAATGCCAAGTTTCTGTATAACAGATTAAATATTTTAAATAATTTTGATAACTATACCCCGAAATGAGCATACATCGCCAGTGACATCGTCTGCATAATAGCGCGTAAATTCCACGTCACTGACTGCTCAGGATAATTATTAATAAAATGTTATGAATTGTAAAAGGACATGACTAACAGCGTAATTGCTGAGATATTTGCGCGCTCTACAGTGAATATATGTTGTTGAAAAATCACCGACATTGTCCAACTGAAAGAAGTTCTGAACAGTTGCTGCAGGGACGTGATCAGTCAAAACCAATGACGCTTTTGACAAAGTGGTCTAAACGACTTCTGAGGTGAAGAAACTGCACATCATTTCTGACTCTGTAACGTTTGCTTGTTGTGAAATCTAGCTGCCAATTGCCATGACATTTTCTTGAAGTTTTTGAGAATTGTGGCTAAATTATCGGCTGCAAAACAAAGAATATTTAAAAGCACTATTTAAACGCTAACCTTTTTCGTGTTGCTAAGTAAAAATTTCTGATTTTTTTTTGTGAAAACTGGTTAATTTTCTATCTGTGAATCACGATTGCAAAGTTATGGCGCTTTAAACTTTGTGCGGTTTTTCTGAAGCACCCTGTAGTGCGCAAAGTGTCAACAGTTTGCAGGACGAAGAGACTCATGACAAACTACTAAACGGCACTCGGTAGAGGGCATACCTCCGCCATACTGAAATTGGCAAAGCATCGTCAATGTACGGAAACGTGTTAGGCCCACTTGCGTATAATTAGAAAACGAAAGCGAAAGCAATAGCATAATTTGCATGGTCTGAATATCCAGAATATTATGACTGTCACATTATTGGTTGGCGATTTGGCGTAGTGGTAACGTCGTTCGTTGCATCAGCGAAGTTACTCAACATCGATCCCGGTTAGTACTGGGATAGGTGACCGTTTCTAGACGGCGCCGGCTGTTGATATGAGCCGGCCATCCGTCAGAGTTCGGTCGTATGCTGGCTAATTGGTAATTGGGTATAACAACCCTCGCTGGCTCAAAACACCACAAAGGGATGAGTTCCCATCACGCAACAACAGACCTTGTTGTCTATTTCTTCTTCACAACTGGAACCTGCAGGAACCTGTGCATGATTAACGGGAAACAACTCATCTCCAATGCATGCATAGCCAATCGTCGCATCACCTGCAGCAGCCAGTGCATGAGCATACTAAACTTTTAAATTGCCGATTTTAAAAATGGCGGCCGTCCGCCATCTTTGGTTTTCAAAAGTTGGAAATTGAAACGTTTTGTGTGACCTGGAGAGCCAGTTTGCACCACCATGCCGGATTTCGCCGAAATGGGTCAAACGGTTGCGGAGATGATTACAGTCCGCTATAGCCAAGGTCCGCTATAGCCAAACCCTAACACCTAACTCTACACTAACCCTAACCTTCGCTGTGATAGACTTTGGCTATAGCGGACCTTGGCTGTAATGGACCTTGGCTATAGGGGGCTGACACCGCGGAGATATGGCGACTTTGAAAATCATTATTTCACCAGAATGAATATATCCGGTAGAAAAACAGACTATGACCAAAGATCTTGGACGGCCTCTGTGAGCAGCCGTCGACGAGTCTACCGTCAGGTACGTGGACTGACCTCGCAGCCGCGCGCCGCGCCTGCCCGCCATCCTCGCGCATCCGAGCGGACTAGTAGGTCGTGTCGTCTCCGGCGAGCATTCAGCCGGTAAAATTAATGAGCGCCGCTGCTGCAGCGACTGGCGAGTGACGGAGTCGGCGTCGCCGCATGCGCCATGCACCGGGAGACAAAGTGATGTGCCGATGACATGCTCCGCGGTCTGCACGGCCTGGCGCCAGATTCGCCGAATCAGCATGATGTCATCATCATCACTGTCATCATCGTCATCATAGAGTCTAAACAGTCTGCAGCCAAAAGCAGTTGCCGTGTGCAGCACAAGACAACTGGCACGCCCAGTTCCATCAAATTTTACACGCACTCACAACAGCAGGAGTCTAGAGAGTTCATAACTTCATCCTCAGATCAACTGCTTCGTCTGTATAGTGCATTTGCGAGGTTTACTTCGCACTCGCGGCACTGTAAATTCATCAGTTTTAATAGTAGGAATAGTATAGTAAGCATATGTAGGGAAAAAATAAGCCAATAGTGGAAATGGAAAGAAAGCAGGGAGATAAATTTATGGAAATTATAGAAGTAGCGATAGTGTATAGGGGCAAAGGGATAATGGATGAGAAAAAAAAGTTTTAAAAAGTGAAAAAGACAAGACAACTAACGGGAAAGCTAAGGAGCAAGTGTAGGCCCCTAAAGTTTATTGGTCGATCGCACAATGTTGTACACGCCAAAGACGTCGGCAAATAGACCTACCTACTTTGTACGTCGAAGGACATCCTCTCTGCAGTATGGTGACGCCGTGACGGTCGAACTGTCTAACTGAGAAGCCAAATAACAGCACCACTGAATTTACGGCAAGTGTGATTCGTTTTGACGAGCTAGAGGATATACCTCATTTGAAGACTCACTCCTCTTCAGTAGTTATGTTGCGAAATGCCCAAGTAACATGTTACTACAGTACTGGTAGCCAGAGGTCGCATCGCTGCTGCCCCTTTGCTGTCAAGGTTGAGAATATCGGCAAGTCTGGGCATGTCCAAGTATGACCCCAAAAGTGCCCCTTCTCGTGGGGGGTCCGTTTTTGGACCCCAGTCAACATCCCAACGGCATCTTGATCGGTTCTACCGTTTTTGCAGGGCTCACCGAAGTGATCAACAGACACACAACACAGAGACACAGAGACAGAAAAGCAACAAGCCGCGTCGTAGCGACGCAGCGTCACATCTGCACACTAGCTTTGACAAGACATCTGAAATGTAGGCCTAATTCACCGTATACACACATTAGTTGGCTTCTCACAAATAGACCAAAACTTCATCGACCGCTCAACTGAGGACACCATATACAGTTTCAGCAACTATTCGGACGTTCTTTTTGTAACAATTTACCTGACATTTGTCATTTCTGTTAGCACAAGTTAGCGAAAGGAATGTCACAGATATTTATCATTTCGTGATAAAATAATACCATTTGGGTCTTATTCGACGTCGGGGTGGAAAGACAAGCCGTCCATAATTTACCGCGTGACACGTTTCTATTGCTAACGCCAGTTCTAGTCAGTAGCATTGTTCAATGAGCCGCAAAAATGGCCATTGACCGGTCGCGCGGTTTAGGCGTAATGTTACCGATGGACGTGGCGGGTCTGTCTGAACGGGCGATATGACGTCGTTTTGCTAAGCCGCAAAATGATCTGCCACGACATCGAGCGACGAAAATTGCCGGCGTTTAGCGTCGGTCGCGCGCCCGACTGCAGTCATGATAGAGGATTAAACGAATAACGCCGGGGTCGATCGGCGAGGTGGTGACGCTCTGGCGTTAGTGTGATTGGACATTTATCCCCCAGACATCTGCCCCAGGTAAGGTTACGGTTTAGAGTTATATGGATAGTGTTTAGGGTTGGGTTAGGGTTTTGGCTAACGGTTAAAGTTATACTTAGGATTTTTGGTTAGGGTTATGGCCAGCGTTAGAGTTTCCGGTTATGGGCTTATTACAATTGCGATACGAGCACGATTCGAGTACGATTCGACTACGATTCGACTACGATTCGGCTACAACACGCTACAACACGCTACGAGGTTTTTCGTTCGCTCGCATAC
>Ga0126325_10000368_pt1 | contig 12193 bp, 10 predicted proteins | sample InaspJWI14metaG_FD_94487 | JGI IMG/M metagenome (GOLD analysis project Ga0126325, IMG submission 94487) | Marine gutless worms symbiont microbial communities from Oahu, Hawaii - Inanidrilus sp. 1 OAHU.JWI-14 metaG | ecosystem: Host-associated > Annelida > Digestive system > Unclassified...
ATTATCCTGGTTCATGGGTGGTGTATCCTTTCCTTTTTAGTGTGGCCGGTTGACTGCTGCTAACAATCTACCGGTGGATACACCGCCTTTTCCTTTAAACACAACTTTTAAATATAACTCCAGTATGCCGTAAACATAGCCGCTGATGCCAAAAAACGCCATCTGGCCAAAACTCAGGATTCCCATATACCCCCACAGCAGGCTCAACCCTACGGCCACGGGAAGATACAAGGCGAAAAACGTTAGATTGGAGGCAATGAATCTGGAACCAAATAGCGGATAGACCAAAAATCCGGCCAGAACCAGCACAAACAGAATCCAGGCCGTTACGGAATTGCCGACGGTATTGGGTCCGTTGAGCAAACGCAAAAAATTCTTCATGGCAAATCTTCAGCAGGCTGGCCGTTGGCTTTGCGGCGCCGCAGATCCCTCAAAAAGCCTGAAAAGCCGGTCGGCAGGAAACGGATGATGACCAGAGCCGCCAGGAGAAGACCAATGCGGCCGACGAAAGTACCAAGGGTGCTGGAAAGCGGGGTGACAATCAAAGCCAAAAACGAACTGCTGCCCAACGCACCCAGAATCGGGTTGGCGCCGCCGCCCACAACGACCGTGATGAAGGCCATGGCGGTAAACGTCGTGCCCATCAGGGGGACGATGGTGGTGGTCGGCGCATACAGAGCCCCGGTCAACCCCGCTAGACCGGCCCCGATGGCAAATGTCAGCGATCCGATGCGCTCGGTGTTGATCCCCAGTCCGCCGGCCATCATGGCATTTTGCATGGTTGCCCGGGTGAACACTCCGATACGAACTTTGTAAAAATAGAGCCACAAGGAAAATGCGGCTGCAAGTGCCATGCCGAATAGAAACAGGCGGTAACCGGAGTAAGAATAGCCGCCGAAAGCCATTTTCCATTGAGGCAGGGGCACGGGCGGCATCGAAGGGCCGAAGATGATCAGCACGCCCTGGCTTAGCATGAGGCTGATGCCCCAGGTGGCGACCATCGCCCCCAGCTTGTCGCGCGCAAACCGCCGAATAACCAGACGTTCGATCAAAAATCCGAAAAACCCCACTGCCAGGACACTCAGCCCGAAACAAGCGGGCAAAGGCAGGCCCTGGTGATACGTAATCGATGTCACGTAGGCCCCCATCATGATCATCTCGCCGTGGGCCAGATTGATGATATCCAAAACGCCCAGAATGATAATCAAACCCAGTGCAGCCAGCAGCAAAAAGGCGACGTTGTCTGCGTACTGGTAAAGAAGATTGACGAAGAAACCGGTAGTCATGGCTAACTCACTTAGCAAAGCGTCGGAGCGCCGCACTGAACGGCGGCGCTCCGGGAATCTACGGATTTACCCTTTGAGATACTTTTTAAAGTATGGATCCTCGGCTGGGGTGTACTGCTTGTACTCCGGATTCCTGACCAAATTGGTCCCCAGCCGCCGGGTCCACCAGGGTTCGATGGAAGTCCACTCCTTGACGAATGATAGGTTGTGGTCATCGTCGCAGCTGGCAATTCGGATGTAGTGGTTCAAATGGTGGGTGGCCGGGTCCATGAAGACCCATCCTTCCGGCGCTTCCATACCGATGCCTGACTCCAGTGCTTCAATCACCTGAGGTTGTTCGGCAGTGCCCGCAACCCGCGCAGCCTTGGCGTACAGATGGGTGGCGATGTAGGCATTCTGGGCCTGTTGCGATATGTAAGGCTCGGTCGGAAACATTTTGCGCCAGCGCTGTACGAAAGCCTGGTTGCGTTTCGTCGGAATTTCCTCCATGTAATTGACCGCCACATGCATGCCGGAAAGCGCCGGGGCGCTGAATCGGATGTGCTCGTAACCTTGGGCCATATTGATGCTTGAGCCCATCGGAAATTTTACGCCCGCCGCGTTGGCCTGGGGATAGTAGTTGGAATGGTTTTCCCCGGTGATGTACATCATCAACCAGTCGGGTTTGGCTTTCTGAACCCGGGCGATGGTGGAGCTGAATTGGGAGACGCTCAGCGGAATGAACTCCTCACCAACCACCTCGGCGCCGATGACGGGAGCAAAGGCGCGGGACCACATGGCACTCAGCTGACCGAAATTGTAATCGGCCGCCAGGATATAAAACCGCGGTCCGAAATTGGCCACGCAATATTCCATCGCCGGGATGATTTGCTGTTCGGCTACGGCGCCGGTGCAGAAAGTATACTTGTCGGCGACGCCACCCTCATACTGGTTGTTATAGAAATAGACCTGCTTGTTTTTATCCATGATCGGACGAATCGCTTCGCGCTCGGCACTGGCAAAGCCCGCCATAATAACATCGACTTCTTCATCCAGGATCAGACGGTTGGCCAGAGATTGAAAACGCCGATTGTCCGACTGCGGATCGGGATCCAGGACTTTCAATTCGCGCCCGAGGAGACCTTTTTCCCCTGAAGATACCAGGATCTCATCGCTATCATTAAACACAACACCGGCATCCTGCAATTGACCGCCTTTGTCCGTGATACCTTCTTTGGCGTTCACCACGGGTGGCTTTGCAGCCGCCTGACCCATCGCCACGATGCCGCCGGGTCCGGTCGGTCCGCCGGCCAGTGTGTATCCATCGTTGATCTCTTGGGCCGCCAGCAGGGTGCCGTGGTGTTTCGGAATTCCAAACAAGGCAAAGTTGCCGGAGCGATCCTCCAGAAGGCCTAATTTGATCGGGCCGCTTTTCGTGCTGGCGGCCCGCACGAAGGCCGGGGCGCCCATGACCGCGGCAACCCCGACGCCGGTAGCCAGCCCGGCAGTCTTGATGAATTCACGTCGATTCATACCGGAATCCTGATTTTCCACCGATTTGGGTGTTTCATTAATTTTTTCTTCCTTCATTTTTTGCCTCCTTTTATTTGGTTGGGTTGTTTAACAGGTTTAAAATCGCCCTGCCTGTCGACGTATCTGAAATGAGCGTGTTGATGTGGCCCGACCGAATCACCCCCAATACGGCCTCTGCTTTTTCGCTGCCTACCGCCAGACCGATGCAGCAGGGAACGCGCTGGATGTCTTCAAGGGGTATTGCAATGGTTCGCTCCCGGCCACGAGAAGGACAGAGTTTACCCTTCAGGTCGAAGCAGTAAGAAAGCAGCTCGGCCACCGCGCCGTGCCGGCGCAAGGCTTTCATTTCAGCGGGATCATTGGCCCAGCTGCCGACAAAGCGATCCGGCAGCAAAGCACCGATGCCCGCAACGAGAAGCCGAATTTTTTTGTAAAGTCGAAAAACATCTTTAAGGGAGCTTTCCTGCAAAAGCATTCGGCGTGTATCAGGCCGATCCACAATCGCCGGTGCGTGCAGGAGATGAGGAGCTGCGCCGAATTTCTGCGCCAGCTGCATCGTGAGTGCCTGGCTGTCGATTCCCGTTTCCAGCTTGGTGTTGCCGCCGCTCACCTGCACTACCGAGAGGTTCTTGCCGATCGACTGGGAAAGGGCATGCACCAGTTCATATGTGGTTGTGCCCCAGCCGATGCCCAGAACATCATGATTCCTGATGACTTCTACAAGATAATCTGCAGCCGCCTGGCCCGCCTTTTTCTTGAGTTGCGGCGTTGGTTCGCCGTCATTTTTAACCAGGATCACATTTTGCAGGCCGGTTGTTTTTTCGAGGGTTCTTTCAATATCGCTCAGATCGTGCTTGGGCTCATGGATCTCGATTTTGACGATCCCGGTTTCCTGCGCTTTTTTGAGCAGTCTGGCCACCCTGAAGCGGGAGATATGAAGTCTTTTTTCGATTTCGGTTTTGGCCAGTCCTTCTTTGTAAAAGAGGTTACAAACCTTAGTGATGAGACTTTGACTCGCCATGATGAAACGGGTTTGCGATAATCAGTTTTCGGGCATCCGCAGCGATTATATGCCGATTACTGCAGAAGTGGTGATTTACGTGATCGCTCATATGAGCGCTATATGATCATATGGGTAACACAGCTCGGTGGCCATGTCAAGGGGGGCGGTGAAATTTATTCAAAGCAGCCCGATAATCCGACGGAAATATTTTGTGAGTCGCAACTTGGGGGAGCACCAGAACGTCATTAAATAACGAAATAACTCATTCAGGCAAATAACAATTATGGCAAAGGATAATTTTTTCCACTTTGAACTGTATCGAAGACACCCGTAATGGTCATTTCACGTTAAATTTATTATTTAGTGATTTAAGATTACCAGATAGTCCATAGTAAGCATAGTGGCCACGCAAGACCTGGTATATTTTCTCAGCCTGCTCCTTTAAGGACTCGTGCCTATATTTCAGTTGAAGTCATCAAAATCAACTAAACTGCTACATGAAAATGGAGTAAAGCAAAATAACAACCCCGTCCCCTTTTATGAGGGACTGAAACCCTCGGACGTGCTGGAGGCCATGTTCGTGTTGGGTCAGCATCCCACTGTCGTGGGCCTTGATCTGTCTGCCTGGATCCCCTGCGGGATTTCAACAATTACACCACCCGCACCGCAGCTGGCATCATTTTGACCTTTCTCGGCGGATGTTTACTGCGCCACACAGGGGGGCAAGGTTACTAAAGAATCAGGGTACTTCGCGGACTTGTCGCTAATAGATATTGACAAGTAGCGTGTTGGGGGTATATTTGGAAAAATTTAAAAGTGAACATTTAACAACGGTCGAAAAAGTAAATTTGCATCAATAAACTTCGGAAAATTTAGCTGAACACAAAACGATATGTCTTTCTCATTTCAAAGAAGGGAGGTGATAAGACGGTTCTTAAACTCAAATTGGTGATGGCTATCGCTTTATGAATCCACATTTGCATGAAAAGGAGATTTCAACATGAAAAAACAACGATGGTTACTCGTTTTGGGAGCCACTTTATTCGTATTCTGTTTTTTTTCGACAACTCCTTCGGCTGAGGTGACCATAAGGGTGGCTAACCAAGCCAGCCAGTGGGCTGATGCGTTCAAAAAATTCGTACCAAAATTCACTGAAGAAACTGGCATAAAGATAGAGTTTGAAGATATCTCGTTCGGAGTGATGTATGAGAAATTGAAAACAACCTTCATAGGCGGCACCTCCAAAGTCGATATGATCTGGTATGATTCAATGTGGACTCCTGAGTTCGCCAAGCGAGGATGGATCAAAGATTTAAGTCCTTATCTTAATGACTCATCACTTACTCCAAGTAACTTCGGGTATCCTCATGATTTTTTCGGAACCTTCTACTCTGGAGCTTATCCTGCCGGGAATCGATGGAACCTGCCGGAGGGAGTTTTTGGTATTCCATGGATAGCAGGATTCCGGCCACTGTATTACAGATCGGACCTGCTGAAAGAAGCAGGTTTCGTTGATCCCTTTGGAGAAGCAAAACCACCGGACACAATGGACGAATTACTTGCCTATGCCAAGAAAATAAATAATCCAGCCAAGAAGCTTTACGGCTATGTCATGCCTGCAAAAAGACCTCGAATCGTATACGACTGGTCGGGATTCCTATGGACATATGGCGGAGAGTTTTTTGATAAAAATTTTAAGCCTGCCTTCAACAGCCCCGCCGGTATTAAAGCCCTTGAAACATATATTGAATTGGGAAAGGTTGCGCCCCCAGGAGTAGCAGCTTATCACATAACGGAAGCCTGGACCGCCTTCATGCAAGGCCAAGCCGCCCTGACATGGACGTGGCAGGATCTGGCATCAGTGGCCCGGAAGGAATCCCAAATCATAGGAAAATTCAAGTGTGCGCCGACACCTGTATACGCCGGTAGAAGGGTCCCACTGGTAGGCGGCATCGTGGCTTCTATCCCATCGAATGCCCCTAACGCAGAAGCTGCATACAAATTCATCATGTATGCTCAAATGCCCGATAATGCGAGGGCGGCGACTTTAATGGGGGCAACGGTCCAAAGGCGCAGCACCTGGGACGATCCTGCTGTTGAAGAAATGTACCCTTCTGCTGTCGGTGATCTTGAAGATTTTTGTCAAGATAGTGGAAGAACTGTCCCTCTGATACCCGAATGGGCGACTGTCGATCAAATCATTGGAGAGCAGATCTCGGCAGCTTTTGTGGGGCAGAAGTCAGCCAAGGAGGCGCTTGATATTGCAGCAGAAAAAGTTGAGCAGTTCATGCAGAAAGCCGGATATTACTAAACTAAAAATTCGAGTGCTTAGAAACTTGTTCATCTAAGGGCTTAACTTGTCTGGGGGAGAGATCGGTTCGTCTAGGCTGTATTCTCTCCCTTTTATGCAATCTTCGTGAGGGTTTTTCCATGGAAAGCTTAAGGAGAAGTGGGGCAATCTTCTATATATTGCCTGCATTGATCGTCATGGCCCTTATTACCCTCTACCCTTTTATCTATACGGTAATCTTAAGCTTCCATGAGTGGAATTTGACTACGTTTCAGGGAAAACAATTTCTAGGAATCGACAACTACATCCAGTTTTTCAATGAATCAGACACAAGAGACTCCCTCAAAGTCACTCTGATCTATTTGGTCTCATGTGTGGGGGTCGAATTCATCCTTGGCATTGCAATTGCTTTTCTCTTTGATTCAAAATTCAAGGGACAAAATGTCATAAGAAATCTCTTGTTGTTTCCTATGCTCATGTGTCCCGTGGTAGCGGGACTGATTTGGCGGTGGATTCTCAACGCAGAATTGGGAATTGCCAACTATATTGTTCAGCTTATTGGCTTATCTCCGATTCCCTGGCTTACACAACCCCGACTCGCGCTTTTCTCAGTCATACTGGCAGATATCTGGCAATGGACCCCATTTATATTCTTGATTTGTCTGGCAGGCCTGCAAGCTGTACCACGGGGTCTAATAGAAGCCGCGAGTATCGATGGCGCTTCGTGGGTTGATATTCAAAGATATATATCCCTACCAATTATTCGGCCCGTAATCCTCACGGGTCTTCTCATACGTATGATCGATGCGATTAGGTTTGTAGATAAAATTTTTGTCTTAACCTACGGAGGGCCAGGGTCTGCCACATCTGTACTTGGGTTTCTGATATATTTGAGAGGTTTCAAGTACTTTCAAATGGGGCTAACCGCCGCCTATTCGTTAGTGTTGCTGGCTCTCATTATTCTTCTCGCGAACATATTAATTCGTTCTTTGAAGAGGAAAGAAAAGTGACATCATCAAGCGGAATAATGGTTTTCAAAATACTACGATCCTCGATGAAATATATTGCTGTGGGGGCCATTGTAATATTTTTTTGTTTTCCTATCTTCTGGACGATAATTACCTCGATAAAACCATTAGACCTAATTTCTAAAATACCTCCTGTTTGGCAATTCAAACCGACTCTTGAACACTACATATCTATTTTTGTTGACAAAGGAATTTTGCGTAGCTTATGGAACAGCTTTTCTATCGCCACAATGAGCACATTGCTCTCTCTTATTGTTGGGACCCCGGCGGCTTATGCCTTTTCGAGGTTCCGACTTCCAGGTAAGGAGCACTTAGCCTTTTATTTCTTGACTGCTCGAATGGCTCCACCGATATCGGTCATCTTACCCCTTTTTTTGATATTCAGTTCTTTAGGTCTTCTGGACACAAAGCTTGTTTTGGTGATTGCATATATGACTTTCAATTTCTCATTCGTAATCTGGATGATGCGCGGATTCTTTGATGAAATACCAACTGCCTTAGATGAAGCTGCGATGGTGGATGGCTGTACAAGGTTTGGAGCCTTCCTTAGGGTAATACTGCCTCTGACGGCTCCGGGCCTTTCTGCGTCAGCAATTATATGTTTCATTTTTTCTTGGAATGAGTTCCTATTCTCCCTTATATTAACTAGCATCTCAGCAAAGACCTTACCTGTGGCAGCAGCGGGATTCATTACGGACCGCATGGTTTTATGGGGCAAGCTCTGTGCGGCTTCGGTAGTGATTTATCTGCCTGTCATGGTCTTCGGCTTGCTCACTCGCCGATACTTAATTCGGGGATTAACTTTGGGAAGCATTAAATAGATCGGTAAAACAATAAATTACAGACTTAGATATATCGTTAAGAAATACGCTTTATTTTGGACGAGTACATGGTGCAAATAATACATCATGGACGAAGAATTTACAGGCTTAGTTGATAAAGCCAAAAAATTAAGTACGAGCGGAATATCAGCAAGCGAAATGTGATTCTCGTTTGCTTTTTGACTTCTTTATGGTTGCTGGTGTGATTGTGAGGGCAACCAATACTCGCGGTAGAGGTTTTCACAATCCGGCTCACAGAATACATACCTCTCATCTTCCACCGTTGCGATCCAGAACATTTTCGGAATGATTCTGCCGCAGAGGCTACAGTAGATCATTTTTTGTTCGTACCACTTCGCAGGGTTCTCTTCCCAATGTCCCATTGTCTCACCTTCTCTTCCTCATGCAAGAAACCTTAGACTATAATGTATTCATTCTTTACTTTTTATACCCATAGAACCGGCGTGCAGCATCTAGAGATACGTAGCCCTGTCGGATGTCGTCCTCGATTGCCTCGGTCGGTCGGTCTCTCACTGATCCGTATCCTCCCCCACCCGGTGAACGAAGCATGATTTCGTCTCCCTCCTTGACCACAATGCGCGTAAATTTTGAGTCGGAGATAGTGCCGAAAGCCTCAGAAAAAGTGCGAAACTGCGTATCGCCTTTTTTCTTGATGAGGAGTCCGCCGCTGGCGCCTTCGCCACCACCAAAGAGACCCCAGGCGTGGGTCTTGGTGCGGTCCATAAGCGCACTCACGGTGATTTCCGGTGCCAGTACCCTCAGCACACGCGAACTTCCCAATCCCCCCCGGTATTTACCGCATCCCCCAGAGTCGGGAAGCAAGCGGTATTCCAAAGTGAGCAAGGGGTATTTCGATTCCAGAACTTCCACCGGTGTATTGCGGCAGTTGCCGTTCTCAGGAGTTAGCACGTTGTTCCCATCATGGTAGGCTGTGGCGCCCCAACCACTACCGTCAATGTGGTAGTTAGTGTAATACTCGCCCGACTCGGGGTGGAACCCTCCAAACAGAAAGTTACAGGCGCTGGCACCTTCCGCAGCCGCTGCTCGTTCTGGGAGAGGCTGGCTCAAAGCCGCCACGACCACGTTCTGGATATGGGGATGGGTCTCCGTGTTGCCCCCCACTGAAGGACCTGGATGTCGTACATTGACCACTGTGCCAGGTCTGGTCACCACTCGGATAGGTCGATAGCACCCGGAATTCCGGGGAATGTCTTTGGAAGTCAAGTGCAGCAATCCGCTGTAAGTGGCGGCAGCGGTTACCACGAATGTGGCGTTTATCGGCCCTTTGGCCTGGAGATCGGAATCGGTCCAGTCCGCAATGATCTCGTCATCCTGCACCACGAGTTTTAGCCGTATCCACACCGGCTGGTCGACCACGCCGTCGTCCTCCATACAGTCGCTAGCGTGGTATACACCGTTGGGAATCTCCCGTATCTCCGCCCGCATCCAGCGTTCCGAATAGTCCAGAAGTTGGTCGGTTGCTGCCGTCAGAAAATCAGCTCCGTAGCGCTCCAGCAGTTCCAACAGACGGTCTTCGGCAATCTTGAGGGAACCGATCATGGCATGGAGATCTCCCCAACTGATCTTTGGCGTCCGGTGATTGCTCAGGATGATCTTCCAGATGTCATGCACGTACTCGCCTCGACACATGATTTTGATCGGTGGGAGACGTAATCCCTCCTGGTAGACTTCAGTCGCATCAGCAGCGAAAGAGCCGGGAGCCATACCTCCGATTTCACCCACGTGGGCTATATTGGCTACAAAGCCCCAGAGCTGATCCTGAAAAAACACCGGCCTGAGGACCATGTGCTCCGGCATGTGGCATTGACCCCGATAGGGATCGTTGTGGATGATCACATCACCAGGTTCAAATGTTTCTAGTCCGAGTTCGTCTATGGTCCATTTGACGGCGTACTGGGCCGAGCCCAACATGGTAGGACAAAACTCTGCCTGGCCGACCATATCACCACGGATGTTAAAGGTCATACAGGAAAAGTCCAGCCCCTCATTGAAAATGGAGGAGTAGCTGGTGCGCATCATGGCAATACCCATCTCCCGGCAGATGTTAATCAGGGCATTGTTGATGACGCTCAAAGTGACAGTCTCGATCTTATCCATCTCGTACCCTCCTACAAATTGATACTGATCACACCCTGGTTGTTCACTTGTAATTTATGGTCTGGATGAAGCAGGATGGTGGAATCGACCTCCTCGATGAGCGCCGGACCAAGCAAATTGGTCTCACTGGGCAGGTTATTCCGGCGGTATACCGGGCAATCGATAAAGCCTTGTTTCTTGAAGTAGACCGGCCGAGTTTGTCGGGGCTTCAAAGGCTCCTTGGATGCGATACTTTTTAATAGAGGCTTTGCCGCGCGTCCTGTGACAGTGACGTTGAAGCGGATCATCTCGATAACTTCTTCGCTGATGGAGTAGCCGTAGAACTGCTTATGTAGGTGGTGAAATTCGGCGAAGACCTTCTGCAGGGTCTGAGAATTGATCGTGTCATCCTTGACCTTTACATCATGCTCATAGTTCTGTCCGGCGTAGCGCATGCTTATGGTCCGCTCTACAACCGGAGGATCGACAAACCCTTCTGCTCGCAGTTCCTCTATGCCTCTTGTCACCAAGTTGTGAAACTGCTGGTGCACTACAGCCGCATCCACGTTGTTGGAACGAAAGTGCTTGCTCCAGACCTTATCCACCTGTAGGTCAGCGACGAGGGTACCAAAAGCCGAGCAGAGGCCAGGATAGAGGGGCACTACAATTCGCTTCATACTCATCGTTTCCGCGATGCCTCCCGCGTGAAGCGGTCCAGCTCCTCCAAAAGCGACCAGGGTGAAGTCCCGCGCATCTAAGCCTCGTTCGATCGATACCAGACGGATGGCGTTGGCCATGTTCTCATTGGCCAAATCGATGATAGCCTGGGCAACCTCGGTGGCGCTCAGCCCCAAGCATCGGCCCAACTCGGCTACCTTTTTCTGCGCTTTGGCCGGATCCAATTTCATCTTGCCTCCCAGGAAGTAGTCGGGATTCAGTCGCTTTAGTATCAGGTTGGCATCGGTTACCGTTATCTCTGTCCCACCCTGGTCATAGCAAACGGGCCCCGGCTCGGCCCCCGCGCTCTGTGGGCCTACGCGCAGGAAGCCCCCCTTGTCGATCCAGGCGATACTTCCGCCCCCGGCGCCGATGGTCGTGAGGTCAACGAAGGGCGCGCTAATGGGTTTGCCCCATTCCACCTCATAGTTGGTGATGTAGGAAAGCTTTCCCTGGCGCACCACACCCACGTCACAGCTGGTTCCACCCATGTCAAGCGTCACGAGGTTTTTCTCTTGGACCAATTCCCCGAAGTACTTTCCACCGATAATACCACCACTCAGGCCTGACAGCAGGATGTTCACTGGCTGGGTCTCTACGGCACGGGCGCTGGCATGGCCACCATTGGATTTCATGATGGCCCAAGGGCACTGGATATCCAGGCTATCCATACTTTGCCGGACACCGCTCACATAATTCTGGAGAATAGGCTTGATGTAAGCATCAGCCACTACGGTGCTGCCTCGTTCGTACTCGCGCCAGATGGGAGCAACTTTGTGCGAGACTGACACGGGTATTGTCGGAAAGCGGGATTTTAGATACTCCTCCAGACGGAGTTCATGCTCTGGATTGAGGTAGGAGAAAAGCAGACAGATGGCGATGGAGACATCCTCGCCTCGATACCAATCCAACCGCTTTTCAATCTTCCGAGCCATCTCGTCTAGATGGTCTGAAGCCAAGGGCACCAGAACTTCTCCTTTAGCATTCACGCGTTCCTGCAATCCCAGGCAGTTGCGCCGCTCCACAAAGGGCACCGGCTTCGTCCACTCAAAAGAGTAATGGTAGCGACGATTCATGCGCTGGATATAGAGGATATCCTCGAAGCCTTGAGTGGTCAGGTAGATGACACGTGCTCCTGTGCGTTGGATAAGGGCATTGGTTGCTACGGTCGTTCCCAAGATCAAGAAAGACATCGCCTCGGGAAGTAAGCCGGAATCCTTGACCACACCGACGATAGCCTTTACCGGATTTTTGGGGGAAGAGGGCCACTTGGCAACGACCAATTCCCCAGTGGCCTCAGAGTTATATTTAAAAGTTGTGTTTAAAGGAAAAGGCGGTGTATCCACCGGTAGATTGTTAGCAGCAGTCAACCGGCCACACTAAAAAGGAAAGGATACACCACCCATGAACCAGGATAA
>Ga0126325_10000370_pt1 | contig 12171 bp, 9 predicted proteins | sample InaspJWI14metaG_FD_94487 | JGI IMG/M metagenome (GOLD analysis project Ga0126325, IMG submission 94487) | Marine gutless worms symbiont microbial communities from Oahu, Hawaii - Inanidrilus sp. 1 OAHU.JWI-14 metaG | ecosystem: Host-associated > Annelida > Digestive system > Unclassified | place...
GGTGAAGGCAGCCTGATTGTACTGGATGCCGACGGAAATGAAGAAATATTCAGCCGCCACGGTACCTGTCCCTCGTGTGGGATTGGTGTTCAGAAACTGGACCCACGCCTGTTTTCATTCAACAGCAAACTAGGCGCCTGTCCGCAATGCGGTGGCCTGGGTCAGATCGAATTGGATGAATTTAATTCAACACAAGAAAACCGTCGGCAAGAAGTATGCTCGGCCTGTGAAGGCAGCCGTTTGAAACCGGAAGCACTGGCGGTAAAAGTCGAGAAATATTCCATCTGGGACCTGGTGCGGCAGCCGGCAGATCAGCTGATCGGCAGCATCAAAAAACTTTCTTTCAGCGCTAAAATTAAGCCGATTGCCGAGCCGATTATGGGTGAGATTTTGACCCGTTTATCTTTACTGAATCAGCTCGGCCTGGCGTACCTGGCCCTGGGTCGCAGCGGTGACACGCTCTCCGGCGGCGAAGCCCAGCGGGTGCGACTGGCGGCACAACTCGGATCAAATCTGACCGGTGTCAGCTATATTTTGGACGAGCCCACCATCGGCCTGCATCCCCGGGACAACGGGCTGTTGATTGAGGCGCTAAAAACACTTAAAAATCGCGGCAACACGATTCTGGTGGTCGAACACGACGAAGAAACCATTCGGGCTGCGGATACGATTATCGATCTTGGCCCGGGTGCCGGGCAACAGGGCGGCCAACTGGTTGTAGCCGGCACTCTGAAAGACTTGAAGCGAACAGCCACTTCGGTGACCGGCGCCTGTCTGGACGGTCACCCGCGAAAAATTACATCCTGTTTGCGTCCCTACCGCAAATCGCCCGCTGTAAAGGTTACCGGTGCCCGGGCGCGCAACCTGAAAAATATCAACGTTCAACTGCCTCTACAGCGCCTGATCTGCCTGACTGGCGTCTCCGGCTCGGGTAAATCCTCCCTGCTGAAGGAGACGATTTACAAAGGCGTGCGCAACCGCCTGCTTAAAAAGAAGCTGCCGGCAGAAACCTGTCGCAGCATTTCCGGCTGGAAACGGCTCAGTCGCGTACTGGAGGTCGATCACAGTCCGATCGGTCGCACGCCCCGTTCGGTGCCGGCTTCCTATGTCGGCTTTCTGGACGATATCCGCAAACTGTTTGCCATGACACCGGCGTCACGGGCCTCCGGATACAATCCCGGGCGGTTCTCATTCAATGTTTCCGGTGGCCGTTGTGAAGCCTGCAAGGGCCAGGGGCATCCCAAGATCGTCATGAGTTTTCTGCCGGACGTTTATATTCCATGCGAGGTTTGCGCAGGCAGGCGGTTCAATCGTGAGACCCTATCCGTGCTTTATAAGGGAAAATCGATTGCCGATGTTCTGGATCTCACTTTTGCCGAGGCCTTGCAATTTTTTTCAGCTGTTCCGTTCATTCGACGGGCCGTGCAGTTTGTCTGCGATATCGGCCTGGGGTACCTGCGACTCGGCCAGCCCAGTCCCACCCTTTCCGGGGGCGAAGCCCAGCGGATAAAGCTGGCCCGCCAGCTGGTAAAACCTTCCAGGGGCCAGACCCTGTACATCCTGGACGAACCCACCACCGGCCTGCATTTATCCGACATCCAGCGCCTGCTCGATGTGCTGCAGGCTCTGGTCGATGCGGGCCACACCGTAGCCGTCATCGAGCACAACCTGGAAGTCATCAAGGCCGCCGATTACATCATCGATCTGGGGCCGGAAGGGGGTGATGTCGGCGGGCGATTGATCGCATCCGGGTCGCCGGTCGAATTGCTCAAGCACCGCAAAAAATCCTACACCGCACGTTACCTATATCAATATCTGCATTGATTTCCCGGGATGGCAGATATTCGATCTCCGGGCACTCGGCAACAAACCATGAGCCCGCATCGGCCCGCCTGCTTGCTATGTAATGCTTGGTACGCTCTGCCGAAGACAGGGCAGACATAAGGGTTGACAGGGTAGAAATATTCAACTATAAACGCCTTCCTTTGAGACTGATCTATCCGTTCAGCAAAATTTATTAACGAAAAAATCGACGAATAATTTCGTTGTTATATATCCGGCTCTTATTTCAGACGGCACCCGTTACCATCTGAGCAGGCCTGATTCTCAATCGCACAATCAATGCATCGAAAACAACTCGCGTATTCAGCCACCGATATACAGCGATTGTCCGCAATCGACGCAGCTCTGGGCACCAAAGACAGGTACACCCAGGGGCACGCACGCCGGGTTGCCCTGTACGCCATGCGATTGGCGCGCAGGAAAGGACTGCCGCCTGAAGATATAGGCCATATTGGCATCGGCGGTATGCTCCATGATGTGGGCAAGATTGGGCTGAACCAGCAAATCTTTAAAAATAATACGAACGATCTTTGCCGGAAGATGCGGGATGAAGTTCGCCGACACCCATATATTGGTGTTTCTCTCCTTCAGGGGATCGAATTTTTGACACCGGTGTTGGATTATGTACATTACCACCATGAACGCATGGACGGGTCCGGTTACCCCTGCGGTTTAACCGCCGATCAAATCCCCCTGGGTGCAAAAATCATCGGTGTGGTCGACTGTTTCGATGCCATTACCACGGATCGACCGTATCAAAGACGCAAAAGCTGTCGCGAAGCGCTGAACATCCTCCGGCAAATGAGCACGAGAAGCCTTTGCCCCGAACTGGTTGAGACATTTGTTGAAGAAATTCAAGAAAACCACATGATTCGCGAATAATCAGTCCAAAATTAGCTTGCCCATATTCCGCCTGCTTCTTAACGTCCGCCATTTATCTGATCTGGCGAATCCAATTTTCCAGACCACTGAAGGGCGGTCCCCATCGAAAATCATACTGAACTTCAGTAGCCTCAAGCTGTTGTTGGCCCTTAAGTTCATCCTTTAAGACATAATAATTGTAATTTTTTCGTAATAACGATAAAATACATACTATAAAAAATATCCGCTCAGAAAAAAACGGGGCAGGACTGCTCCAGAAATTGGAATCCGATATCAAAGACCTGAAGCGCCGGGTGAATGAGCTGTCGGAGTTGTTAGGCACCAGCCGGGAATTGAGCAACATTCTCGACCTCAAAGAGCTTTACTCGGTTATATCTGAAATATTATCCGACAGGTTCGGCAATCGGGAGCTGTCCATATTCGAATACCGTAATAAAACCAAGACGTTCAAACAAGTTTTCCGCGAAAGTACCGGCCTGATGAAGCGTGAATTTCTGTATACCGACCACGGTGTTATCTGGAACGAATTTCTTAAAGGTGAACCGATTGCACAGTGCGATGCCAACGGCCAGTTATTCCACCCTGAATTTTTACAGCGATATCACCTGAAACAGAACAAGACCGAATGGGTGGTACCGCTGGTGATGCGTTCCGGTGTCATCGGTTTCCTGGCCCTCGGTGAGAGCCAACCAAAGAAGCCGCTATCCGAAAATGACCTGTATTTCCTTAAACAAATAGCGGCCCAGGTAGCGGTATGCATCAATACCAATCGTCTATATCTCGACCGACAAAAAGAAAAGGAGGAACTGGACCGAACCCTGTATAATTTGTCCTTGCTGTACAGCATCGGCCGGGCAATGACCTACATCAGCGACTTGAAAAGCCTGCTGGAATATATCCTGAATCAGGCCATCCAGATCACCGGCGCTGAAAAAGGTTCCATCATGCTCTATGATATTGAAAAGAATATTCTGAGCATTCGCGTACTGGCCGGTTTGAAAGATGAGGGCTTTCAAAAAAAAGTCAACAATAATGAAATAAAATGCAGAAGCTTCAAACCCGGTGAAGGCATCGCCGGAAAGGTATTTCAAACCAGCCAGCCGATAGTTTTGGACAAAGCCCGGGAAGAAGAGATGTTCATCGAACCGGATTCCTCCTTTGTTCAATCCATCGCCTGCATCCCGATGATGGTTTACAGTGATACTATCGGGGTCATCAATGTCACCAACAAGTTGGATGATTCGAGATTCACCGAGGAGGACGTGGAACTTCTCAAAGCCGTGGCCGACCAGGCAGCTGTGGCCATTAATAAAGCTCAGCTGTGGGAAATGGCCGTTACGGACTCCTTGACGGGCCTGTACGTACGTCGTTATATTATGGTCAAGCTCCAGGAAGAGCTCCACCGCGCCGACCGCTACAGAAAGGGATTGTCGGTGGTTATGGCCGATCTTGACCAATTTAAGCGCATAAATGATACATACGGCCATACGATCGGGGACCGGGTCCTGAAAGTTGTCTCTCAATTTTTTCTGAGAAACATTAGAGATATCGACATCTTATCCCGCTACGGCGGTGAAGAATTTTTAATTCTGCTGCCCGAAGCCTCTAAAGATGAAGCCTATTCCGTATCGGAGCGCCTCCGCAAAAAGCTGGTGGAATTCAAGGTGGACGATCTGCCCCAGCTAACGGTCAGCCTTGGCATTGCATCGTATCCGCGAGACAGCCAGAACGTCGAAGGGCTGATCAATAAAGCAGACGCTGCTTTATACGCTGCCAAACAGACCGGACGAAACAAAGTCGTAAAATACGATGACGACATGGAACTGCTCAAGTTCGCTGATGCAGGACCTGTCGCACAAACTAAATCAGCCAAACCGTAGATACACCGAACAGGTCACCGCTAAGTGTTATCATTTTTCATCAACCGCCACGATAGAAGCTCGCAGAGGCCATCTTAGTTTTTTCCTTTGATTTTAGGTAATTCTTGAAAATGACTTTTGATGAACAACGACCGGAGCCGTCAAAACCCCACCGGTTCACAATATGGAAGATACTGTGCGCCCTGGCCGCATTTATTATATGCTGCGGTACCGAAGTTAAGGCTGCAGCGCAAAGCGACGCCGATGGATCTGTCATCGCAACCCGGCTGACTCCGAATCCGGTGGTCAACGGTAATGTCGTTCTGCTGGAAATCGATACGAGCCGTCTCACCGACCCTGTAGTGGGAATTCAGGCCAGATTCAAGGAGAATACCATCCTGGTTTACGAACATCCTGCTAGAAACGCCGGCTATTTATTCGGGCTCTTCGGCATCGGCTATTACAACAAACCGGAAAACGTTTCTGTCACACTGGAGTGGACCAACCGGCAGGGGTATCACGCCACGGATATTCCGCTGGAGATTGTCGAAGGTCGGTTTAAAAGTGAAAAACTTAAAGTCCAGCCCCGCAAAGTGAGTCCCTCAAAAAAGGACCGGACTAGAATCACCCGCGAGCGCAGCGAATTAAAATCCGTATACGCATCCAGCCAGGTTGGTCGTCTCTGGCGCTCAAGCTTCCAGCGGCCGGCAACCGGCAAGGTGACCAGTCCCTTTGGTTCGAAGCGACTGCTTAACGGTAAGGTCAGAAGCTACCATAGCGGCCTCGATTTCCGGGCTCCGACCGGCACACCGATTTACGCCGCAAACGACGGCATAGTCAAACTGGCCAAAAATCTGTTCTATTCCGGCAATCACGTAATCGTGGATCACGGCATGGCGCTTTTCACCGGCTATTCCCATCTGAGCGAATTCAGAGTGAAACCGGGTCAAACCGTTCATAAGGGCCAGCTAATTGGGCTGTCCGGTGCAACCGGCCGGACCAGCGGACCGCATCTGCACTGGAGCGCCAGAATCAACGGCGTCAAAGTCGATCCCTTGCAGCTGATGGAACTGGTCAATTCCCTGTTCGACGCATCGAACACGGCAAAATTCAGAACCGCTCAATAACGACTCGCAATTCGACGGTTTTTGCCAAACAATCTTCCCCAACTACCCCTCGGGATACTTCACCCAAGTTGCGGCTTAAAACGCAAGGATCGCCGGTTGCGTTTGGCGGCTGGACGTTTATATCCACCTCGAACAGCAGCTGCGCACTTGCTGTATACTCGGTTTATATGCATCCGGGTTTTTGGATGTCGCGGTGGCCGACCCGGCATCTGTTGCGCATAGACCTACATATGTAATGACCGACCTGCAACAGCTTATGGCCGAGTTCTCCCAGGCACAGATTGCTTTCCGGACGGGAAAATCCCGCAACGCACGGGTATCTGATTTTCAGCTCTGTCAAGAATTCCGTTAATCAACCATCCTTTGCGGCAAGGCTTCTATTATACCAGCAGAACGCTGGAGCCGGTTGTTTTACGATTTTCCAGGTCACGATGGGCTTGAGCCGCCTCGGCCAGTGGAAACGTCTGGTGCACCTCAACCTTCACCACTCCTTTCTCAACCACGTCGAACAGGTCGGCGGCATGTGCCAGCAGATTTTCCCGCTTTGCGGTGTAGGTCATTAAAGTCGGGCGGGTGATAAAAAGAGAACCTTTGGCTGCCAGGAGACCGAGATCCATTGGTTCGATCGGGCCGGAAGACTGTCCAAAGGTAACCATCATGCCCATCGGGCGCAGACAATCCAGGGACTGCATGAACGTGGACTGACCGACTGAATCATAAACCACGTCAACCCCTTTCCCATCGGTGATGTCCTTCACCCGGGCAACAAAATCTTCCTGGGTGTAAATGACAGGGTAATCACAACCGTTGCTTTTTGCCAGCTCCGCTTTTTGCGCCGAACCGGCCGTACCGATTACAGTCGCACCCAAGTGCTTGGCCCACTGGCACACGATCGATCCGACACCGCCGGCTGCAGCATGGATCAATATCGTATCGCCGGCATTAACTTTATAGCAACCGTACAATAGATAGCGGGCCGTCATGCCCTGCAGCATCATGGCTGCCCCCTGGCTGGTTGAAATGCCATCTGGAAGCTTGACCAGGCGATGGGCCGGCATGCGTCTGACTTCGGCATACGCTCCCGGCGGCAATCCAGCATAAGCCACCCGGTCGCCGACCGCTACCTCGGTTACCCCTTCACCGATCGCTTCAACAATTCCGGCCCCCTCCAAGCCCGGTGTCGCCGGCATCGACGGGAGCGGATACAGACCGGTACGGTGGTATACGTCGATAAAATTAAGGCCCACAGCTTCTTGTCGGAGCAGCACCTCTCCCGGTTCCGGTTGCCCGGGATCAACGTCTACCCAGCGTAAAACATCGGCTCCGCCTGTTTCATTCATTACGATTGCTTTCGGCATCGTGACCTCCTTTTAAAGTTTCTGTGGATTTTAGCAGCCGGCAATCCGGCTCATTGATTGTTAAGCCCATCAGTATTGTTTCTGCAAGTTGTATAGAAAAATATTTGTCGGGGACGGATCGCTTTCGCCATAGCGAGTGGGTTTCCGACGCATTTACGCAGATGTTTCGGGCGTCTTCCTGAGCGCCGGTCAGTGGTTCATTTTGTGGGTTGGTGTGCTCAGCATTGCCGGCGCAATTATACAAATTTAATGCCGAAATCGAAAATGGCAATGGGTTTGATCGCGTTCTGAAGCGCGCCTGCAAGCCATGTCTTTGAATAGTGTCGCCTCGTCTTCAGAAGCCCTTTGACAAAGGAACTGCATTCTTCTATAGAACTTGAAGTCGTTGGATTTAGTCTTGTGAAATTCCAGCCGGCGCTATTTTTGAACCGATCCACGAATAAAATGATCCAACAACCCGGGATTTTACCAGTGCCACACCGTGCGTGAGGGAGCATGCCGAAAAAAACATCAATAAGTAATGATGATCCGGATCAAATCTTCACCAACCAGATCACCAGCGACGGAGAAGGACTGCTTAACAAGCAACTCATCGGACGCCGGATGATCAGAGATGCTGCTGATTACGTTAAGACGCACATCAGCCGGCAGCCTCCGGTTCAGCGGTTTTTCAGTTTCATGCCGACAATGCTCACCCGGGTGTCGCCTTTTCATTTTAAGAGTTGGACCCGGTCCAGCGACTGGCCGCTGGTCAGGCTTGATTCCGGAAATGTAAACTCCTGGGGGCGAATGGTGGTGGTCGGCGAACTCTTGATCATTTTTGATGAAACCATTCTATTCTGCCTTTTAACCCTGCTGTCCAGATATCAGAATGACGCTTTTAAAACGACCATGGACGAGCTGTGCCGGCTTGCAAATATCCAACCGACAGCCCATCAGCAAAAGAACATATGGCAAAGCATTCATCGGCTGGCTGGAACCCGCATCGATCTGGAACTGACAAGTGGAAGCGGAAAGAAACGCAAATCGTTAAAAGAAATGACCGGCTCTATCCTCAGCTTCGCCGACATGGATCACCACAACGGTCGTATCCGTGTCGTTGTAAATCCATATTTTATTGAAATGTATGCGGAAAGCTTCGTCACCAATATCGATCTAAACTTCAGATCCAGTTTGAAGAGTGATATCAGCAAAGCGTTTTATCGGTTTTTTCAGGGCCAGTACGATATCGAGTCTTCAATCGAGATCGTCAAACTGGCCCGTTCGATCAATTTACACGTCGGGCAAAAAATGCAGAGTTTGCGGGCCAAAGTCCGCATCGGTCTGAAGGAACTCGAGTCCAGAGGCTATCTGGAGCAATTTGAAATAACGAAAGATAACCTGGTACGCACGCGCAAGGCCAAAAACGCGGCCCTTGACATCGACAGCCCGATTTTCGGGTCTCCCAGTACAGATATGCCTGTAAACAGGCCTTAGGGCATTATCAATTTTTTGCGTGCTTTTTGCGGCATAAAATAATATGGAAAACATAGTGGGATGAAGGCGACAGGAAAATATAAAAGAATTACTATAGTTTTCCGGCCATTGGCCGATAACCGGATCAAGAGAGGGCGAAAATGACCCCCTTGCCAAATTGAAATAAAGTTGGCATCTTTATGCCGTTTGCACATTGTCAATCGATTTACCGTGGTTCAAATAAAAAGGATTTTTGCAATGGCACCATCCGACAAAAACCCTGTAATTATAGATCGTTATAAGAAAAAGAATCAGCAGAACGACACCTCGGTCGATTCGTCTGAGAATAAAGGCCGACCGGTTTCCGGTGCAGGCAATGAAATGTCCCCTAAAGCCCGAGAACTTCAAAATGCCCAGAAGGCGCTGAAAGAAATACCGGATGTACGGGAAGACAAGGTTGCCCGTCTAAAAAAAGAGATTGAAAACGGCACCTATGAAATAGATGCCGAAAAAACTGCCGAGAATATGATCAAAGAATCCCTGACGAACGATCTATAAAAATCCCTATCAGACATAATTTTCCTTAAAATCGGGATCCGTGTGCAATAAATGCTGGATCCAGTTGAATCCGTTTCTAATTGATCTCCAGATCCACCTGCCGAATTGCCATCTCTGCAAGGGTAGAAAATTGCGATCCGTTTTGATATCCTGTTTCTGCATTTAACGGTTATGGAAGGACTTTAGATCCGGGTTGTTGGGAGTGAAAAGAATGTCAAATTTAATCAATGCGCTGGTTGTGGGTGCCGGAGGATTCGGCCTGAATCATGCCCGCATTCTTTCGCAGTTGAACCATAAAAGAACACCGCAAATCCCGCGCATCGATAAACTTCTCGTCAGCCGCACAAACATCGACCGCGCCCGACAGGTCGCTGAGATGCTTGAACACCGCCGAAAGCTGAGCGCACACCGCATTTTACCGGTAAAGATCGACAGTGTCTCAAGTCTGGCTGATATCCTGCAAGCATTTCAACCTCAGTTCATTGCCATCTGCGCCCGGGACAAAACGTCCGGCGACAGCATTCATGTCGATCATACCGTCCGGGCATTGCCTTACGGAGCCGTACTGTGCGAAAAACCCTTCAGCGAAGCTGTAGGCAACGGCGCCAGTCTCAAGATTTTTAATTCACTTTACAAACATAAAAATGTCAAACAGTTCGGACTGGAACTCCCCATGGCGGTCGTGGCCCGGAAAATCCAGCAAAATGATTTTCTCCAGGATTTGCTCTCTAACGCAAAACAGATCATGCTTTTCTGGGCGGCCGATGTCCCGCGCCAAGACATAATGATCAACGATTTGGCTCTGCACCCCTGGTCCCTGGTACACTCGTTCTTTCATATTGAGCTACGCAAAGTGGAAGATCGCGGCAACCAGGTCCGCATTCACCTTCGGTTAAGACATCGTCAATCCGGGCAGCGGACCGTAGGCAGCATCACCTTGAAAAATGGCGGCCGTTTCCGCGCCATGGAAATCGATGATCATCCAATCATTTTTCAAAGCCGAACCGATCAGGTTCGACTGATACACCCTGATACAGATATAAAAAAGCCCGAGCTGATAAAAACAGACCGGATAAAAGGCCGGGTTCTCCTGAAAGTCGACAATCCGCTGCTGCAGAACATCATCGCAGTGATGCAACATCGCCCCCTCGTAGATATCAATCAAACCTACGAATCCCAGCTGTTTCTGGAAATGCTTCACGGTTACCGTCCAGAAAGCGGTTGAAGTTTAGAAGAAAGAACTGCTAAAATAATCTTAACAAGACAGTCGATAGATTGTGAATCGGATTAAATCTAGCATCCGAAAGAAAGGTGTACTTCGCGTCTTCTTTTATGCGGTTATACCGCATTGCCATTTTCAGCCACCATGTGATTTCAATGGGTTAAGAGCCGAAAACTATGCTTTGCGGTTGAAAACAGGTGTATTTCCCCATGGAGGTAATGTTTTTATACACCTTAAGGCTGCCCCCAGGAATTTTGCGAAGATAATAGGTGTAATCCGCGCAAATTTTTAGCGCGTTATACGACAAAAATTTGAATTTTTCGTAATGATTTTAGTAAAAACTATCGAAAATAAGGTGTATTTGCCATTCATTTTATGGGACCTAAAAGGTGCCCATTTGTAGTTCGACTGTATCAATGGTAATGAGTAAGAGGGGAAACAAGATGAAGCATTTCGTGCACCACATATTTATTGAAAGACGTAGATCGTTTGTAGTTCATCTTGCTACGGTGGCAGTGGTCGTACTGCATTCCCTGGGGGCCAGGGCAGAAGTGCGTGTGGGGGACGTTGCAGCAAGAACTATTAATGAGGGCACTGTTGTGGAAATGAAGATTTTCACTACAGGAGGATTTGTAGGGTTCACGGTTGGAGGCAACTGGACGGTACTCTCCATGAACTCACAATTGCCGATCGCGTCAGCCTTGTTCCAGCTTCCAAACGTTGCGGATGAAGGTACTCCGGAATCGACAAACCTCGTCCTTATGCTCTACGAGCCTAACTCCGAGCGAGGTCGCGAAGCGTTCAAGGCGCCAGTGGTGCAGTACGGCGAGAAAAAACCTCAGATGGAGTCGCTTCACGAGTGGAAGATCTATCGCCAAACGGCGAAGAAGGGCAGTGTCGTCTATTCGATCCTTGATGCGAAACGCGAAGGCGTAGCTGATGTAAAGGTGAGTGTTCGCCTTGCATGGCCCCATCTCGAGGCAAATTCGGTCAACTACGACGATGAGATGGAGTCCACCTTTCGCTCGTTCTTGTCTTCCATTTACGGTAAAATCGGTTTCTATACACCCGTTGCGGATGAAGTGATACGACGTCTAAAGAAATGAAACTCGAAAATACGACACTTCGGCTTTGTGCATCCGAGTCGAACCAAGCGTTTGCAGGTGACGCTCGTTCCTCGCGCACCTGAAACATTTGTTATGCACATCAAAAACCGAATATGAATAACTCTAAAAACATAATTATTCTCGTCATCATGATCAGTCTGTTTTTCCTGGGGGATGTTTCAGGTCAGGAAATTATGCAATCGCCACAGGAAATAGATACACCGCTTCAGATCTGGGATACAACTTCTGCGTTTATAATTAAGACGGAAACGATCGACTTTAATGGGGATAATAAACTAGATTATTTTGTTCTTTTTAGAAACCCATCGTGGCACAGTTCTTCTACCAAACCGTTCGCCTTTGAATTGTGGTATACCTCCTCTTTCAAAGTTGTTAAAAGAGTCCAGATAAGCGTCGTTTTGGATTATGACTTCCGGTGGTTTATAAATCTTGATAATGATCCTGAGCCTGAAATCGTTTCTGCCCGGGGCTTTAGCGATGGCGTAACCTATGCCATTTCTGACCAAAATCCATCAGATTGGTCTGAAAAACTAACTTTCAGTTTTAATCCCATACTAATAGATCCGACTGATCCGTGGGAAGTACACTACTGGGGTTATACAAAGGACATTACAAATATTATGACGAAGAGAGTTATATTTAAAAGTTGTGTTTAAAGGAAAAGGCGGTGTATCCACCGGTAGATTGTTAGCAGCAGTCAACCGGCCACACTAAAAAGGAAAGGATACACCACCCATGAAC
>Ga0126325_10000371_pt1 | contig 12166 bp, 11 predicted proteins | sample InaspJWI14metaG_FD_94487 | JGI IMG/M metagenome (GOLD analysis project Ga0126325, IMG submission 94487) | Marine gutless worms symbiont microbial communities from Oahu, Hawaii - Inanidrilus sp. 1 OAHU.JWI-14 metaG | ecosystem: Host-associated > Annelida > Digestive system > Unclassified...
AGATGATAAAGGAAGCACGATGATTCGGATGGGTGTGAGTGGGTGAAAGTTCCTTCTGGTACCGGCCTACCCGGGTTGTCCCGGATCAAAGGCCGTTAAACGGTCGTTGTTGTTGTTGTTGGGTTGTGTGGCATGGACACTGTAAATAGTTTTTTGTCAGTGAATGAACTTCTGCTCACATCTCTAGATAAGTACTTTTCAACAACTATTTTAATTGGCTCAATCTTGTGTGGCAGTTTGCTTTACTCATTTCTTAAACGTGGTAACTGCAACTTTACTAGAGAATCGCCCAGTGACAGAATTTTGAAAATTGGTTAAGATTTGATGTGATACAGCCATGAGTTCGGTTTCTGCCTTTTTTGAAACAGGTGTAATTGTAAAAACTCGCTGCAACATTAGACTGCTTTTTCAAACTGGATCACAGAAATTGTAAAATCAAGTTATTGTTTTAAATTGATTCACTGTACCCTCAGTTTGAATTCCTCAAAGTGTGAAGCTCCTAATTTAAATTCTAATTGCAGTTGCCTACTGGCCTTCAGTGCTTTGATGCTGTTGGTTGGGTGGCAGGAAGGGCATCCAGCCTGTAAAAAACTGAGTGGTGAGGTACTGGCGTGGTTATCTGTCTGGAGCAAGGTGCAGACTTGCATATGGCCCAGCTGATGCCACTGCCACTCACTATCTCTTGCTTCAGTAAAATCCAGATTGGTTTTACCTTTCTGGTACCGGCCCACCCAGTATTGTATTTGTGTGTGTGTGTGTGTGTGTGTGCGTGCGTGCGAGCGTGCGAGCGTGCGTGCGTGCGTGTGCAGTTGCTGTTTGCCCATCACTGATGCAGTGTTAAGTTTGCTGTCTGTACTCTGCTGTTAAACAGATACAGATTGACGTACCACGAACGAGTCCGTTGATTCCACTGTTTCAGCAGCAGCTGGTGCAAGAGGTTTGTTGTTGACACTCTGCACTGTATGTTTATAAGGGAAAACTGTGGAGTTGTTACTTCCGTTTCTTGTTTGGTACCAGGCAAACCACCACCACACCCTTCATTTTAACAGCTGTTTTCCAGGTAAACCTGGGATAGCTGGTATCCCTCTGATTTGTTCATTTTTTCCTGAGAGAACTTTTATGGACAAATGGATCAGTATTTTACAGGCCAGATGCCTTTTTGTTACCCTTTTAGGAGTGTCAAAGCAATGGAGGGAATTCACAGTACTGACCTAAACCAAAGAATATCACCCACTGGCCTCATCCTTTCTTAATCAACTGCCGGATTCTTGAGGGAAAGGGCTTTGCTCGAGTCAATGCTGGCTGTCTGACACCAGTACCAGATCGGCAGTGAAAATTGCCCTCTTGTCCAATTCTGTTAAGACTAGCAGCTTTGTCCTCTGCAGCATGATCCTTGCATAGGGACTGCCACTGTGCACAGTATAGTGCGATCCACTGGCTTAACACAGCAGCGGCAACGTGATGTCATAGCAACACTGACAGCGTTATGTATAAATGCCACTATGATTTTAATAGATTTTTTGTTACTCTGTGAGCTGTTGTAATGGACTGTAGTTATCATTTTGTGTTTGCAGTTATTTGAACGGGTTTTGTACATATGGTCAATTCGACATCCAGCCAGTGGATACGTACAGGGCCTTAATGATCTTATCACACCTCTGTTCGTTGTGTTCCTTACAGAATATCTTGAACCAGGTTGGCAAAGTAAAACTTATAGCTTAGTGGTAGTTTTGTGAATGACTGCAGTTCTCTTGTAAGTTTGTTATAATAAAAGTTTGGAGTAAAACTTATAGCTTAGTGGTAGTTTAGTGAATGACTGCAGTTCTCTTGTAAGTTTGTTATAATAAAAGTTTGGAGCTGCTGCATTTACAAATTTGAAATTTACATTTTTGGTTAAAATTAACTATTAAATAATCGTTAATAATAAAAATTAGATATTAAAAATGTCAATAATTACCAAATGTTTACTTGTTGAGGATGATGATATGATTGATATCGCATGCTTTTGATTTTAGATTTTGTATTTTGCCATAGATGCAATGTGATTTTTTCATGTGAAGTAAAATAAATCGAGAACTTATGCAGTAGTTCTGAGGTGTTTTATGAGCGCAGTGTGAGTGAATGAATGTGCTGTCCAGGTTGTGACATTCCGCTGTGCAGCATGGCTGACCTGCCAGAGACTAGTCGACAGCAGCTTGAAGCTGATTGTTTCTGGTGCTTCTCAAAACTGCTCGACGGCATTCAAGACAACTACACATTTGCACAGCCAGGCATACAGCAGCGAATTGGTTCACTGAAAGAACTTATCAGCCGCATTGACTGTGAGCTAGTTGTCAAGTCTTGACTGTAGTTGTCACTTTCATTCATTTGTCCTGGAGTTCTAACGTGTATTTGTAATAATTATTCCACTTCCTAGCATTTGCATGCTTGTGAACTGATCTGTATGTTTGAGTGAAAGGATTTGTGATAAAGAAACTACCATCTATCTCCACCATTTCCATATTAAGCTCTGTTTACTTTGTTGGCTGTGTAGGGCAATTGATTAATAGTCTGTGTGTCTGTCTGCATGATAACATTTTGACAAAGTGATCTTGTAGTGAGGTGTTAGTGATGATTGTACTAGCGAGGTAAAATAGAAAGTGTGGCTAGATATTGTATGAATCTGCAATATGTTTGGCATTGCACTGTGTACTGATGGTTTCTCAATGTTACTATAGCCTATGCTTCTGTGCTGCTAGCGACCTTGCATGCACACCTGGAACGTCACCATATCGAGTATTTGCAGTTTGCGTTCCGATGGATGAATAATCTGCTGATGCGTGAAATGCCACTGCACTGTGTCATTCGACTTTGGGATACATATCTGGTACAGATTTTTGTTGATTCCTTACAACAAGATGTGTACATTGCCCGGTTATTTTATGTGCATTGTTTACTGCCGTGTGGCCGGCCTGCCATAGACTAATTGATAGCAGCTATGTGCATTGCATACAGTGAAGCTGTTATTTGCAGACTACCATGATTTTCCATTGAATTGCCATGAACATTCTACTTGCACGAACGACATTTGCAGTCTCTCTGATTCTCTGATACATTTTGAATTAGACCACTTGAATCTATGCACAAAACACACACAGTGCAAACAGAATTGAAAATAAACATAATCAACAGATGTTGTCAGATTGCATTATGCAGTAGGTAATTATAATTATGTTTTGTGGAGAAACTCGCTGTAATTACTAAGTTGTCTATATTTGTGACACATGATATGTCTACATAGCCTTTTTAATTGTGATGCTGAACTGGTTATTAAATGTGACATTAAACCAGGTTTGTGTAGCTGCAAAACTTTCTTATGTAGAAGGACATGTAGTAGTGTATTTTGTCTGTGCAGTCTGAGCCAGATGGCTTTGCTTCATTCCATCTCTACGTTTGTGCTGCATTTTTAACTCGGTTTTCTCAGGATTTGCAAAAAGAAAGAGATTTTCATGTGAGCTATGCATTTTTGCCATTATGTTTCTGTATGTGCTTATGTGATATAATTTTGTTTTGCGTTAGTTGCAGTTAGCAATAAAACTATGCTCGTACAGAATCCTCCAGTTCTTAGCTTGGGATGGACAGCAGCGAACACAGGTTGACTTCCATGTGTATAATGCCCATTTAATTTCTCTTTGTGTGCTGATTACTTTTGGACTACAGTGTATGCAGATGCAACTGTCATATGTTTAATACATTTAAGTTATACGGTTGGTCTATTTATTTTGTGTTGGCATTCATCGCATGGCGCAAGACTGTCATTTATTACTGTTGAATAAGCTAGATGCATAGTTCATCTCGTGTGTGTTGTGGCATGCAGGGTCTAATGCTGCTGCTTCAGAATCTACCAACAAACAACTGGAGCAATGCAGAAGTCGGTCTTCTTCTTGCCGAGGCTTATAGACTCAAGTTTACATTTGCTGACGCTCCAAATCACTATAGGGACAGTGTTGCAGTGATGTCTAGTGGTGCCTTGACAAACAGTGCTGTCTCATGATATCCACTTGGTAGTTGTTCTAGCATTCATATCGCCGACATTAACGTGGGGGATATGGTTTAGAGTGTCCATATGTTTACTGGGATTTATGTGGTGTAAGACTGAAGTCTGTGCTGCTTCAAATGTCTGTGCCTTTGATGTGAGCTTTGTTGTGTTTTGATATACGTAGTTGTTTGAAAAGTTTTAAAATATTTTATTTATTGTCATCCAGGGCCATTTTTCACATCAGGCTTTCTGTACAGCTGACCAGATGAGTTTATTCAATTGAAATAATTGTGAAGGATGAGTTTAGGCCACTTGTCAAAACTGTTAGCAGGTGTTTGTACATGGTAATCGCCATACAGGTACTGCATTATTAATTAGGTGTTTGTTGTTAAGCACTCCCCATATCCAGTAATCTCATGAGCACTCTGTTTTAATCCGAGTTTCTTATTAAGTGGTCTTTCTCTGTAGATATTGCAGCTTACCCAGAGGTCTCCGTTGTTTTTTTGCAGCTATATTTCTCTTCATAACATTTGTTTTTCAATGTACAGTCTGATGTTTGTGAGATTACTATGCCTCTGAACTATGGGGGACATTAAGCAATGTTGCGATCTGCCTGATTGTCTCTGTCTCTTTGTCCTATGCTTCTAGCTCAAGAAACGGTACATTTTAGGGCTGTGGTTTTTATAGAACACTAATAGGAAACCCCATGCTGGAAGTTGAACCCACTGGTCGTAACGGCAATGAAACCAGTGCCGTTTCAGATTTCAGCCGTGCAGGACCATATTTTCAATATCGTTCACTACGAGGCGAGACCGATTACCTCCGTTTTCAGAAGCGTTCACTAGATGGTTGGACTGTCGACAGGGCCACCATAATGTAAGTGGCTGAAACGTATGGGACATATCGTTTTGCCAGCGATGGGGTGATACCGTCTTGTATACAGTTTGACGTTGTCAATCGTTGTTTGAAGATCACTGTGTCTGATTTCGGGTTATCATTGCACTAACTCGCATAAGATGTTGATGGTATGATGTTGCGTTGTCTGCTGTCGGATTGGCTTCTTGATAGTGTTCAGCACAGCAAATCCAGGACAACTTCTGGCGACTTGATGTAACATCGGCTTGTGAACAAAAAACGTGTCACTCAGTTTTCATCATCATTTATGCTGCATCTTACAACACTGTTATCTTTAGCAGTTTTTGTTAGAACAGTCAACCCTTTCTTTGTGCTCAAAGATATGGGTGACGTAGATGGAGCAGTCCTTTTAATTTTCTTCCAAACTTCCACAATCCCAATTTGGTTCTGCAGTTTTGCTCAGGATATGATGAAGTAAAGCTGAATACATGTATTTCAAACTGTTGGCGTTTTGTTGTAACTGGTGAATTTGAATTTACTGTTGCATTTGAATTACCATTACACGTTCATGTGTGTTGCAAATTATAGCATGCAAACTGTGTTGTTTAAATACAGATAGCGTCACAGCTGCATGTACTTTGTCTGATCTGATACGAACTGTTTTGCAGACAATAACGAACTGGCTGCACTACATGATTTTGAAGTCACAAAACAGCTCTGTAATGCCTGTAGTCGTGTTGCATCTTGCATTTGTTGTCAAAGTACGTTGCAAGTTGTATACAACAACAACCATTTTACGGCCATTATACAGGTCAACCTGCGTTAGCCGGCACCTCCAGTTAAGAACTGGAGGATCTTATTAGTGCAAAGTTTTAGTGCCCGCGTGCCCTTGCTGGCGGCAACTTGTTTAGCAGTATAATTTAATTAATTGTGCAATTTCTAACACGTGTATATTCTCTTTGCATTGAATGCCCCAGTCACTCGGCTGTTTATTTCTGAAACGCACATAAAATATGCTAATATAACAACGATACATACAACAACATTGTTTAAACACTTGCGAGTTGCGATACCACAGTAAACGCATACAAAAATAGTCGATCTTATCTTTTCTGTGGTTGATGACCTGCAGCGTCGAATACTTTTCAGTTCTGTCGTATTGGCGTGTTATGTTAGATGTAGCTGAACTGATGTAGATGTAATACGATGAAGAAAAGTGGTCAGAGTAATTTGATATAAGGTCGCATCACCCCCGCACACGTTCAGTCGATTTCACCAGGTGGCGCCAGTGCATTTCGTCTAATATACCCAATCGTTCCTTGGGTCCACACAAGTAATCCCTCAAACAGTATCTCGATCATTGCAGCCTTTTTTGCACAGTTAACTAGTGTGCCAAGAACACAGATCACGGAACGTGCGACTTGTAGTAATAGGCCGCATCTACACACAAACATTTTAATCCCACAGCCTTTTAGCGATAACTGATCAAGTGTTCATGTTCTAATTGCAATATAACTACTAACGAGGCATTAGATGTCTGTAGGTCTGCCGTAAAGTGCTCAACTCGTATTAATCTATCAGCAGTTCGAGAGTAAACCCTGCATATGCATAAGTGTTTGTTTAAAATCGGATTACTTTTTGAGTTAAAAACAAAGTGAATATTGCTGCAAAACTATAGTTGCAGTTGTGTCTTTGTGTATCGATTAAAAGGCATAACAGCATAGGCCTAACGTTAAAAGCCGTCCACACATGTAAAATAAAACAAGTGTGTGTGTTCAGCCTCGTCAACATGGCACTGCCCGCATTTGCTGCTGAGCGCCGTGCTGCAGCGCGGTTGCTGCCGCCGCTGTCCGTCGACATCTTGGCCTGCACGGTGATCATTGGCAAACGCGCAGCACGACGCTGCTGCGGTCGAATGACGGGACGGACGGACACCGTACCGTTTCATAAATCCTGTTCCGCATACTATGCGGGCAGCGGGGGTGTGGTGGTAAATTTTGATTTGGGGGGAACGGTTTCGGAGACCTAGGTCCCAGCAACGGGGGAGCTTGCGCCCCGCGCACGGCGTGTAGCCGTGCTGGGGGTTGGTGCGGGAGGGGGTCGCCCCTCCCGCTGAAGAGGTCCGGGGTATTACCCCCGGAAAAATTTTTTGAGATTTTTGATGCCAAATCCCCCGTTTGGGGGCAATTTGGGTCAGAAAATAAACTGATCGAGGGTCAACGTAACGAGTACGACGTGATTTGCTGAAGCGCTTCAGTGTTAGCGTTCCACCTGTGGCCAACGATATTTGCCGGATCGCCGTCCCGGCTCCGAAATATTTGCCGGAACGGCGTTCCCGCACCACTATACCCCTGGCGGTCAGTGCCAATAAATGCTGCAAGGTATACTGATTACAGCATTTACTTTTTATAGTGCATATACTGTGCATGTGCGGGTAGCTTAGGACGCTGTGAGAATAACCAGCATTATCTGTTAGCAACAGTTTGCAGCGTCGTACGGAACTGTTGCCACTGTTCGGGATTGCTCTTGTGCAGCGACAGGTAGGCCTACCGAGCTACAGTACGATGACAACAATCAAACAGTCTAGCTGAATACGCTCTATCTCAGGCGTTGCAGTGTTACTCCACTGGAAAGTAATCGGTAGTAAGTCGGAGGGTCCGTTGCCGGAGAGTCTAGCAGTGTACCGGTAACAGACAAAAACTGTCGTTAAGTCGGTTACCCTTCATCGGTGGGTTTCACCGGCCACCCACAATTACCGAGCCAATCAACGAAGCAGCGTGTGGATATCTCCGAGACCGGGCAATGGGCATTTGCCTCCCGAACACCGTCCGCAGAAAGTCACCATCGCTCGTCTGTCTTCGGATGTGGCTAGAGTTACAGCAGGGATGAACTACGTTTTTTTGTTCTCACTTTTACTTTATTACTCCGCCCCCGACAGGGAAGCGGAGTATTGTAATGAGCGTGTGTATGTTTGTCTGATGTCTGCGATCATATCTTCGGAACTGCACGTTCGATCTTCACCAAATTTTTTGTGCGTCTTACCCGTGGCCGTGGCTCGGTCCTCCTCTGGCGGCTTAGTGATATGTTACGTATTTCCGGTTTCATCGACGACGTCATATTTGCACATAAGCTGAGGCTGCTCGACGTCGCCGCCAGGCTGAGGCAGCGAGGTTCACACGCAGTCTTGGGCTTGGCGAGTACTACCCGTTGTAGACAGCGGACGCTCGGGACTACTTCTTGCAGTACGGCCTACTAGGCAGGAGTTGGCGTGTTGAATATTATACCAGTCGATATATTTTATCAACGGATATAATATTCGATGGTTTATGACATAAAGTTTGCACACAATGTCCCTGCATATACTGGGACAAGAAAATGACGTGTGCTTAAAGTAACTCTTCAGGTGACAACACCGGGGCGACGTCTGCAGTCTATGACTGCCTTGTTTAACGACGTTACACCTAATCCAGCTGTAAACCGTGCTGAGTCATTGACATACGATGAACGTTTTCTATTTAAGTTTTAAACGTTTTTTTAATTTTTGCTCCAACGTTTTTACATCTACGAGCTATGGGGTTTAGAGTTGTTAGGGTTAGGTGGGAGGGCAGATATCCACGATGGTTGTTTCGGCGGAAAGGTGCCGGGATGTGGCAGACGTCCTACATTTAAATGTCGCGAGCCGTCTATGCGACGACTGGTGTTGAAGCGCGTTGAGTCACGTGTCGGGCAGATCTATCGAGTGCCACTTGTCGTGCTTGGCGTTGATGAGCGCCGATCGTCGACTGCTGCGTCGTCGGCGCAGCGACTGATGACGGGTGCGCGGCGCGCAGAACTCGGCGACCGCGGCGTCGGTCGGCGAGTCGGCGGCGCGCGGCGGCAGCGCCAGCGGGGACGGGGAGCGGTGCGCGGGGCGCGGGAGGTAGCGGCGGCGCGGCGGCGTACAGCAGATGAGAGACGCCGGCACGTCGACGCCGCGCTGCCGACCGCGCACCTGCGAGCTCAGCAGCGGCGTCGACTCGGAGCCGCGGTCGGCGCGGAACTCGCCGGCGTCGTCGCTGCTGTCGCCCGACGACCGGCGACCGTCGGCGGCAGGTGCGCGTCGTCGCGGTCGCACGCAGACGTACTCGGCGGACGCGGGCGCGCTGAACTGACGCCGGTCGGACAGCGACGCCGAGATGTGTCGACTGCGCGCCGACAAGAGCGCCGACGACGCGCTGAAGAGCCCCGCCGCGGATGACGACGGCGGCGGATTTAGCGAGCACGACGAGACGGACTGCGGAATCGCCGAGGGTTTCAAGTCGGCTGCCGACGACGACGAGGACGCGAACTTGGTGCTCGGGAAGTGGCCGAGAGACGAGGCGGACGACCAGAAGCTGGGGGTGAGTATGGGCGGCGGCGTGAGGGCGTAGCCGGGCGGCGGCAACTTGGCGGCGCTCGGGGCGCCGCTGCCGACGCTGTTGACGGACGACAGCGACGCGGCCGGGTCGTGCGGGTCGAACGAGATGACGATCTCGACGTGCTCGGCGGCGTGCGCAGCCTTGGCGGGGTCCTGTCCGCCGCCGGCGGGGGCGGCGCCGCCACACAGCGGGTCGGAGGTGCGTCGCGGCTGGGCAGACGAGTCGTCGGCGCTCGGCGACTGCGGGTTGGAGTCGGGCTGGAGCGCGGCGGCCGCGTCCGACGAACTGCTGCGGACCGTGCGTGCGGCGCTGCGGCCGGCCGCGTGCGTCGGGTCGAACACGGGCGGCAGGCAGTCGGCGCGCGGCACGCCGAGCAGCGTGCCCGTGCCGGCCGGACCGCCGCCGAACACACCCTACACCAGCCAGCCAGCCAGCCGCATCACAACGTCGCGCGCCTTCACTGCATGCTACTTCACGCCTTCGACCAATGTCAAACAAATGAGCTCGCAGCTACACGTTACACAAAACTACATGCATAAAATCCCACAAAATCAGCATCAACGCTATCGACGGCCTATCTCGAAAACTCTCGATTGGATGTTAACGTCCAACATTATGATATTAAAATGCAATTTCAGATATTCAGATAGCGTTACTGCAGCTGCGCAATATCGTCTCAGTCGTGCAAGATCCGTCTCTCTTCGCCTGGCGACTAGCCTACTGCCCGCGCTCCTGTTAAAGATTTCCTCGATACTGTAGGCGGTAGGCTATACCGATAACTGTTATTGTCGTATGACCAACTATGAGCTGCTTTGCTGACTGGTCGAAAGCCGTCAAGTGGCGTTGATCATTATCGACTGTGTATCATTCGATGAAATGATACACAGTCACCGTGTATAATTTCGTGTATCATCGAATGATACACGCCACGATCATGCGCCACTAAGTTAGTCTAACTGATGAGCGTTAACATACGGTGTATTACAACAGTACGTATAATCAAAAAGGCCTCTGTGTCAGTCACAAAATGTGAAAGACAGTTCACGTGCAAATAAATATCTAAGAAAAATTAAAATAAATCTGAGAACTAAAGTAGAAATTTGCATTTCAACTTATTCGAATGCAGACGTCGTATGTTACAGCTCCAGCAGGGGAACGGAGTTGAACGAACGCAACTCCGTTCGCCTAATTGCTGATAGAAGTTAAAAATTAACTAAAAATCACATTTTAAGCTAGTGGTTGGTCATACGACAAAACAGATGAAGCACGGTCGTTTTCTGCAACGTTCAAATATGATGACCCTCGGTTAAAAATGTCGCTGCGCCCTCGTGCGACATTTTCAACCTTGCGTTATCATATTTGCATGTCCCTGCTTCATCTATATATTTGCCTTTAGACCGCATCGCGTGCATAACATAATGCGGCCCGTTGCTTCGGATGTTGTGAAGCAGCGAGACGACCTGTGTGCGTGTCTGTATATTTGGCACACCAGCGAGCCCTGCAAAACGGATGAACCGATCAAAATATCACTTGGGGCAGACTCGCTTCTAGATCCCCTACGGGGATGGACAGTTTTGAGGAGGGAATGGGGCCGTTTCGTTGTGAAGTACAGAGACTCTCCACTGCGCAGCTCGCAGCCTATAAAGATCACCCATTGCTCTAGGCCTACATAGGCTCAACTGCTGCCTCCAAAGCTTGAATACCACAGTGCTCCCTGAGGCGGACCACGCCGGTGATGAGGCCTGTGTCATGTTACCATGACAGCTTGTTATTTTCGGGGATTTGAACTAGAAGCATGCAGAATGGAGGAAACTGGACCTCCATCCAGTCATTACGGTGTTACTCATTGCGGGAGACCTTGTGGACGCCCCATCTGGCCTTGGGGGATCGACGCTGATGTACACTAAGAAAAATATCGGGATCCACTCAGCCTGGAGAAAGGGCGCAGTGATCGCGCGATCTGGCGACGAATCGTCGACACGGCAGCACTCCATCACGGACGGAGCACGCGCAACTGAAGAGAAAAAAAGAAGAAATGGAAAAGCGGACCGGTTGTTGTGACGGCGAGGCGGTGACGTCGGTCGTGGAGTCAGTGAGCGAGATGTTGTCATCGCACTGAAGCACGTTGATGTCGACGCCGGCGGCGGACGCGGCGGCCGCAGCGGCAGAGTCGGCCGTCGACAGGCGCTTCACGTCCAGCTTGCGACACAGCGTCACACTGGGACGTCGACAGGTGCTTCACGTCCAGCTTGCGACACAGCGTCACACTGGGCCGTCGACAGGCGCTTCACGTCCAGCTTGCGACACAGCGTCACACTGGGCCGTCGACAGGCGTTTCACGTCCAGCTTGCGACACAGCGTCACACTGGGACGTCGACAGGCGCTTCACGTCCAGCTTGCGACACAGCGTCACATTGGGCCGTCAACAGGCGCTTCACGTCCAGCTTGCGACATGTCTCGCGGTAACTCTCCTGCGCGTCGTGCATACGACTCAACCACGTCACCTGTACACCAACACCACACCGTTTTATTCAACACGTTGTAACTGGACTCAGCCGGTTAAATTAGCTATTCTTGGTTTATCCTATATATACACTGTGTTGACACGGAATTCGGTTATCTCCAAAAATAAGGAATTTCTGGCTCAAATTCCCAACTTAGAAAATATTTCACCCCGACAAGTCGAATTTCGCAAGCGTTGTCAACTTAGTGCGATCGACCGTGTTCCCAGTTTATCATAATGTGCATCCACGTTTATGTACACCACGATGTGCTGTGACAAACTAATAAGCCTACTAGTAGTAGTTAGCGCGATGATCGCTAGAGGCCGCCCATGCATGGATGGGTACGTGCGAGCCACAGCGGCCTGGCGGAGTTGAGTTGTTGTCGCGGACTG
>Ga0126325_10000375_pt1 | contig 12097 bp, 10 predicted proteins | sample InaspJWI14metaG_FD_94487 | JGI IMG/M metagenome (GOLD analysis project Ga0126325, IMG submission 94487) | Marine gutless worms symbiont microbial communities from Oahu, Hawaii - Inanidrilus sp. 1 OAHU.JWI-14 metaG | ecosystem: Host-associated > Annelida > Digestive system > Unclassified...
CCCAGCTGATGCCACTGCCACTCACTGTCTCTTGGTCCAGTAAAATCCAGATTGGTTTTACCTTTCTGGTACCGGCTTACCCAGGTTGTCCTGGAAAAGAGGCCGTTAAATGGTTGTAGTAGTAGTAGTAGTTTTTGGTACATTACGGCAAATATTTTTACTGTTCTCTCTCTGAAATCAGGCAGTAACTAATTTCATTTATTCTTAAACTGCATTTTTTGTTGCAATGTTATTTGTATAATCACCATGATGTCAGCTGCTTTGAAAAGTTAATTTTAAGTTAATATTCTTTGAAATTAAATTAATTGAGTCATCCATGACTAGAACTTTAATAACAAGTCTGTTCATACGTTACACCGCTTGCTTTGCTGCTGACCTCTGTGCTGCTTGGCATCGTCTGTGCAGCATTTGATCAATTAAACTAGCTGCATGCAGCGGTCAGTGGGTTGGGCAGACAGCCTGACAGGAAATATGAATACTGTACTGTTCCATAGACCCTGCCTCATAATATGTGAGCAGTGTCAATAATGGCCAGTAACAGCAGGACTGTTTTGGTCTGTGGTCATTTTGCATCAAGTGTGCAGCTTTCGCTGTAATGTGATATAATTTCTGTCATCAACATTTTTCGCATTTACTTTCCAGTGAGGCACAAAATAATGCTGTGTTAAGTTACAGTGCAGTAGAGAGTAAGAGTAGCAAATAGTGCAATGAAAACCCTAAGCATTTTCAGTGTGGATTAATAATTCAAAGCAATGAATGAAGATAACAAGAACAACTTGGGCAAGTTGTTCACACACGTGCCTCTTGTCAACAGTGTAATTTGGTACCGGTGAAGGGGCGGTGATGCCTTGTAGCTGGGAAGGTAAGCGTAGGTCTGGCGTCGCACTGGCCGTGTGTCACAGACTTGTACTTTCCACTCTGCAAGCGTGCACTCCTCGCGTACTGTGTGATCAGACAACCGATCTGCCGGTGTCGTCACCCACAAACAGGTTTGCAGCGTGCTGTTTGAAGCCTTTGCTGCAGCTACCGTATTGGATGTACTTGTGGACTACTGACAGACGCTTGTGCCACCGTGGCCGTGGGCGCCGACTTTTTCCTAGGGCAAAGGACGAACTCCCTTCCTCCCCTTTCTTCCTCTCCTCTCTCTACCCTTCTCTCCCATGCCCATTTCCTCCCCGCCTCACATTCCCCTCCCTTTAGAAGTAGGCCCCCTAAATACAGCTAAGGCGTCTGAGGGAGCGCTGTTGTAAGCTCCCCCAGTGGGGTCTGGGCAAAGCCCCAGCCGACAAACGATTTGATGCATATTGGAGTCAAAAAGTGCAGCTCTAGTGGCAGCAGTTTTTGTTGATTTTCCTAAGAACAAATGTAATTTTCTGACAAAACAAACTTGGTATCACACGGCAGGTCAAATTCCTCACAGGGCGGCGCTCTACGAGGAGTTTTCTCCTGGGGCACTCGTCACCATTGCCCTATGGAAGCCGGCGCCTATGAGCGTGGTTACTGGCTGCCGGAGCTTGCTGCGGTGAAAAGGTAAAGGTAGCCCATACTCGATAACCGCGCGTACGGTCCCGGAGCTGATCGCGGTTCTTGGCTGTCAGCCTGCAGGTGACGTGAGTCACTGAGTCATCATAAACACGGCGGTGGGCTGCCATTACTTTCCGCCATTGGTTGCTGTTTTGGATCATTATTATAATGTAAATCTTCAGCCTTGGTTTTTGATTAGGCCTATCTAAATTGGTACACGGAGGCTCGTACTCAGTGTACCATGCTGGTACCAGTGTACCATGCTGCCATATAAGCTTACCACAGTTTTGTTTAAACGAATAGTAAATTATACGATTCGTGATCCCTCACAAGGTAGCCTAAAAATTAGGTAGTCTATGCTGACTATAATGACGGCCATATTGTGACTTTGTTGTTGACATATGAGAATATTGTACAAAGTATCTACTAATCGCGTGCGCCGAGGACAGAAAACAGTGACAGTTTATGCGCGAGTTCTGGAAACCCGGACCTCTGTAAAACGCGTAACATGTCCCGACATGAAGGTGAACACATACGCAATAATGACGTAGCTCCCTGCCGTTGTTGTTTCGTTATGTTCCTTATCGTTGTTGTTGTGCTTCCTTATCATTCTTAGCACGTACAAGGACTGGACGAATTTAGGATCAGTATACAATTCGGGCCAGTTAACCAAAAGACGGCGAAAGACAGATGCGCTGAATGATAATAGCCCATAATAAAAATATATGATGGCTTGTTCTTGAAAAATTGGTAGCCCTGAAAGGGCCAGTTGTGGAAATGGTAAAGTTATTGCTGCCTGGCTCAGCGCGTGCGCATTTTCTTTGGCCCGGCTTTCTGGCAATGTTCGGCCTCGCTGGCCAGTGGCGTCGCCACGGGGTGGACTGGGATGGACATGTCAACCCCACTTCTGCTAGAGGTCGCTGTGGCGTTCCCGGGGCGGCATGGCCGATCATGACTGTTTGTCCAAACTCTTCGGGGGTCTCGTCTTCATTGGTTGGTAGCGATAGAACAACACGTCGTAGTGGTATATACATGTTTATGTACAGTATGCATCAGCAACTCCATGCATCTTCATCATACCACTCCTCGTCATAACACATACGTCATAATACTCCTCATCGCATAACTCCGTCGAAGCCCAGGGCAGAGGGGCAACTGGCAGATGGCCAATGACCGGCGAGCGGCAGCGAGCGAGGCGGGGCTTAAGCTAGCGATGTGCGTGCAAAGTTGAGAGTGTGCATTATTATGAGGATGAGAGGAACGTACATTATTATTACGAGTTATGAGTGATGAGTTAGGAGTAATGAGATATCGAACATTATTATGATGATGGAACTGAATGAGTTATGACTAGCATGGTTATTATGAGTTATTGTAAGGAATTACGAGATGTTGAGCAGTATGAGTTAGGAGTTTGTGAGTTATGACATTATGAGGAAAGACGGAGTTATGCGATGAGGAGTATTATGACGTATGTGTTATGACGAGGAGTGGTATGATGAAGATGCATGGAGTTGCTGATGAATACTGTACATAAACATGTATATACCACTATGACGTGTTGTTCTATCGCTACCAACCAATGAAGACGAAACCCCCGAAGAGTTTGGACAAACAGTCATGATCGGCCATGCCGCCCCGGGAACGCCACAGTCGCTTCTGAAATTAATACATATCCGACGAGTTTTTACAGGGGGAGAGATGGGGGTCGGTCCGCCTCCAGGCCCCCGTTATAGGCATGCGCTCTGCGCTCTCCATGTCTGTCCATCCCGCGTTTTGACCTGGCGACGCCCCTGTCGCTGGCACAGTCAGCACACCGTTGCTCGACATTACTGTTACTGTTCGTTTCTTCTGAATCACAATGGTATATATTAGAATTAGAATACAATAAAATTTGTGCAGTATTGCGTACATATTAGTGCAGAACTGTTATCATTGAGGAAAAAAGTAATAAATTTGTTTAACTAGTGCATTTGACGTCTTTTGGCATCTTTCGCCCTGTCTTTTGCCGTCTTTTGGATAATTGAATGGACCACAATGCAGCACAGGGAAACACATGCTACCACAACACTGCTGATGAGATTCAAGCAGTAAAACATACTGTTGATGGCTGTTATTCTGAAACTGCACACAGTTGAATGATGAATTGCATAGTAAAAAATGAAAGTGCTAAAAAATTCATCATTGATTATTTGATAGCGTTTCACAATGCTAATTTGCATCATATGAATGTTGTTGCTTGTGATACAGGTGTCAGCTGTGATTCGTGTATGAAGGGTAACTTCACTGGCAAGCGTTACAAATGTCTGATCTGCTATGACTATGACTTGTGTGCATCTTGCTATGAGGCCGGTACTGCATCATCGCGGCACTCACCTGATCATCCAATGCAGTGCATTCTCACTAGAGCTGATTTTGGTACTTTGCCGTCTTTTATTATATGCTTCGTAGTATCTTGGGCTGTAAGAACACTGCTTGCTCCATTTTCAGACTGGATGTTGTAAAAGAACCCAACTTGGCTTTAGTTCTTTGTGTTTGTTTGATGTTATTGTTTTCGTGTTACTGGTGAATATTTGCTGTTGTTGGGTTGGAATGTCTCCAAAATGACCTATTCTGTGTTAAATGCAATGTAAAACTTTTATTTTTGGCACATATTATCATGTTCAGCTCTCTGGTAGGTTTTAATTTAATTTTCTGGTTGTAGCAGTGCTGTCCCTTTCCTCAGAATTTTGTGGATGAAGAACTTATGAGGTCATTATTGTGCGATTTCTCTTGGTTTGGATCATATCAGAGCTTCCTTAAGTGGTTTGACATCATTGCTTGGCTGACCGGGCTACAGGAACACAAAGGGCTTTTTGGTATAGGTAGATGGAAAGTACCATGTGGCTATTATCAGGACAACCTGGTTGGCAGCCTGGCACCAAGAACCAGAGGATTTTGCTGGAGTTAAGATGCCTTTGATGACTGCAACTAGCACATTTGGATCAGGGAGAAGATGCCAGAGCCTGGCCCTTTCACCTGGAAAATGCCTGTAAAATGATGTGTACATGCATGTATGTTGCTTGTAGTAGAAGGAAAATGAGTTTGTTGTATATATGACATGATGTGTATTTTGTCGTAGATATCTTCTATGGTGGTGAGTCGGTGAGTTCTGACCAGCACCAGTCATATACCTGTCCACACTGTGGCCGACTTGGATTCACGGACCTGCTTCTGCTTGAGCACGTCGGCAATGAGCATGCCGATGCAACAGCTGAAGTGGTAATCATTGGCATTTTTAGTAGAGGGGCACTGGCAATAGTATGGAGAGCTGAAGTATGGGGTTTGATATTCCTTCTGCCAGGAGTCCGGTGGTAGGTGAAGAAAGGTCAGCGTTCTGTGTTCCTTCTCTCCTTTGGTTGTAGGAAGGACATCTTTTCCATATTTTACTAATCCCAAGCAGTTATCTTCTGGAACAGGTGGAGAAGCATCTGAGAACTGACCAACTGACAAAGGTGGACCTGGAAAAACCACTGTTAAATGCAAGTATTGGAAAATATAGTGTTAATTTTAACAGAATTATGACTTTGCACTGCTTTGTTTTTGCTGGTCTGCTTTAGTGAAGTGCTGAAACTGATTGTGTAAGTTTATAGACTGCAAGAAGATGCATACCACTTTGTCTGTTATATTTAAAGTATTTTAAGAAATGATTTAAACATCACAGACTAGATGTCGAATGGTTTGGTCAAAAGTGGACCAAGGCAGAGTCAGTAGTTTTATGTCATGTGGATCGGCCGATCCCGATCTGTGCAGACGATGATGTCGTCACTTATGTCATCACGCATGACGATGTCGTCGTCCGCACAGTGCGCCGACGTCGGGCGGTAATGCAAGTTGCGCGTCGTGGTCTGGCAGCATCGCCAGTTGAGGGGGAGCCCAGCAAATAGCACTGACGGTGTCATCAGATTAAAGTCCATGTCTGTTGTCTGTTGTTCCCTGGCCAATGTGAGGGGAGCAGGAGTACATGGGGCGGATGGCCGGCAGTTGGCTGTGACAAGATGCGTTATGTTAAGTGAAGCTGCTTGCGTTGAACTAAGTACAGTTCTTAACGGTTAAAAGGTAGGACCAGTCGCGACGCACGATTACTGCCGTCCTGTTAACCAACCATTAACACGACAGCGCCAGCCACTGCCACTGCTGCCGCCGATACATGTTGTAGGTCTGACTAGTGCCGACTGATAGTGTTACTGTGATAGCAGTGGCAGCCGCACACATATGACTATAAGTATGTGTGCATACCATCCCGCTCTCCGTGAAACATTGGCAGTATGGTTTCATCTTTACTCAGCTGCAGATACGTCCACAGAGCCATTAATTGCACCAAGCTGCCACACTGGGCTGCAGGAGTCAGTATCTTGTAAACCCAGTTCTCGGTGGAGGGTGGTCTACGTAAGATGTCAACAAATACGTAGTTGAGTATCAAGTTCTACAGAGACTACAACCGGAGCTTCAGTTATCAAAACAAGCTATCACTTTTATAAACGTTACTTTAGACATGCAAACATTGAAGGGATCAGTGTCCAGGGGGGTTGTGTCCCAGCGCAAATGTCCTACTGTCACACTGGAGCCAATGTTTGCCCGAGGTGCATGGGTGTTCTGTCCATCACTTAGACGGGTGATTAAGATCCAGACAGCCAATCTATCTGCCGGCTGCCGGCCCTATGATCGCCATTCAACAATTCACAGATGCCACCCTGGCTGAAATTAACTGACGTCAAGTAGATGAAAGGAGATACGCCACTGCGGCTATTTGCTGTCAGATTTGGGCTGGTCTGCAAAAGTGGACCAGTCCCGATCCGGTCCCCACTGGATCGGCGGTAGTTCAGAATCAGTACCTAGATCAGTTCTAGCTATATCACAGACATTTGCTCTCTTCAGCCCTACATGACAACATTCGGTCACTGCATACTGTCAAACAGAAACTGAATATGCATCTGTTCTGTCAGTGATGAAGTCATTCGATGCTGGTGTGGCATTCCTGTGATTTTTCGCCATTACACAAATGTCACGACTCACTGCAGTTGGATGTGTCACTGCCATTGCTAATGCAGAGTTACCTGATTTGTGCATGCTTGTATGTTAATCTGTTTTTCCGATGGTGAATTTAGGCAACATCTTTTTGTGGTTGTTATGCAGGTCAACCTGTGTTAACCATCTGTCCGGTACCCCCGGTTTTGAACTGGTGAATTTTGCTGGAGCCAAAGTTTTACTGCTTACAGTCTACATGCCCTTGCTGATGGCATCTAGCACATTCAAATTAGGGACAAGATGCTGGAGTTCTTCTTAGCATTAGTTTTACCATGTTACACCCTATCCATTCTGCAGGTGTTGAATATGTGCCGGAAGTGTAACTGCAGTTGTTGTTTCAACAGTTGTAAATCTATGAACTGTTGTTTGTCAGGTCTGCCCAGTATGTGCGGCATATCCTGGAGGTGAACCAAACCATGTGATAGATGATTTGGCAGCACATTTGATGCTCGAACACCGAACATCTAACAATGATCTCATATCCTTTATGTTTACGCTAGACTCAGATTTACATAGACCTGAATGATTGACTGATATGTTCTTAAACTAATTAAAATTTTAATTGCAGCTATTTTTTTGGAGTCAAATGTAGATGTCCGGATGCTATTTTGCTGTTACTCAGGTTAGGATTGATGCTTAGAGAAGGGTATCTGGCCCATAAAAACTGTGCCACTTCCCAAAAGGTTCGAGAACAGAATATGAAAGCCCCAGTGGAAACAGAGAGAGCAAGGTTCACTTGGAAATGGTCATCGTAGTGGAGGTAATAATGAAGCTTGCAGTGCAGTAGGTGTCTGCATTTGTGTGCATAGATGTGACATGCTCACAGTATCTCCATTCTCCATTATAAAATTTATTATAAAATTACTGTTATAATTGAAGAGTCACTTCCAGGGCACTGTACAGAATATATCGTAGAAGCACGGTCTCTAAAAATGACGACAATAAGACAATATTAATAAAAGCACTGCGTAAAACACAGTGTAAAAATCATCAAAGAAAATCTTTGACTGGCACTGATCACGACGTTCAGTTGAGTGGGATGCGGGGCGCAGTTCGTCGAATGCCGCATCATGGTCGATCGACCGCCAACCCACGCACACGTCGAGCAGCCACCAATGTTCAGCAGTATCAGTCTTCTGCCGCTGGATCAACAACGATGGTGCTGTCACCGGGGGAACGAGACCGCGATCCCATGGATCCTATTGCAGGTCTGCTTTTTATCCTCATTTGAATTCTTCTTTCTGCTTTTCTAATTATGTTTATGGTTTTCAGACTGACCAATTTGCTGTTATTAATGGGCTTTTACCAACCTTGGTAATGGTTTGGCTTACGTGTGAGTTATATGTGTTTCTGTTTTCATGCACACTTGACGTGTTGTGCATTGCAAAACCATTCAGTTTGGCTGATGTGTGAATTACTATAGAGAGCAGCCAGTTTATAGTAATGGCACCTACTAGTAATTGGACTTTTGGCCACAGCTGCTCAGAAAACAGATTATGTTGGCAAAGATGAGTAAATATAACACTTCACTGCTGCTGTTACTTGTTTTGCATAGTCTGATGTATGTAGTTTGTTCATTGTTTCAACTGTATTTTGGAATTTATGTGATTAAAGTACACCACTAATATAGGTTGACCTGTATACACAGTCGATATGTTCAGTTTACATTACATCGTGGTGTGCTGGTGTTGTCAGAACTGCTATCTCAGTTGTCAAGTGTTCGCAGCAGGACGGCTGCGGCTCACAGCATCTCCACTCAGCTGCAGCAGCTCGAGATGCAGCTCCATTCCACACGGTTGGCTACGTTTGTTTATATATCTGTGTTTTTGTTCTCTGTCTCTTAGTTTTCATATCCCTTACACACAGTCGGATACTCTGACACACTCCTTCGTACCAAGAACTGTCGTAGATTGGAATCGGCTGCATGTAGATGAAAACATTGTTCTGACACCAACAGCCTGTTCAAGAGGCCCCGAGACTGTCAGTATCGATAATTCATCCGATCACTACCCAGTCAGCATCTGTGTCTGAAGAAGGCCCTGCTGGAGTATCTTGTGTTGAAACATAATGATGTTAGCCTCTGGTTAGTATAATGTACCCGGTATGTTAAAGAATAGATGACACTCAGTTGAGATTACATCTGCCATAGCAACGTTACCAATGAGCAGCAGGTGCACTAACCTGAACCCTAAAAATTTCATTACTTTTTTTGGCCAACCCATTCCCCAAATTTTGTGTAAATGTTCCCATAACTTTTTGACTTTTGAAAGACAGCAACAAGAAATGTGTGTAAAATCGCTATGCAGAGTTGCACGTATATCGATTGACATGTACTGTACTGTCCCTTTGCCACTTAGCAGCTGCCTATGATTCCGGCCTTTATGCTTGATTCTTGTGCACACTATAATACTGGACGCTGTTCGGTACTTTTGATACTTGTAGACTATTCATTGTATGATGTGCCAAACCTTGCACGAGAACAAGGTTTGGCAAGCGTGGCTTTCAGTTTGCCAGTCCCGACACCCCGAACAGCCTGCCGTCACATCTTCAGTGCATTAACAATACCAATACTGCTGTTTTTAAACGTAAACTTAAAACCGATGTTTTTACACTAGCGTATGACGGTTAACATTTTGTTGGCGCTCCTGGCCGATTCTGTATAGCAGCGCCTTATAAGTTCTGTGTGTGATGTGGTGTGATGTGGCTGGTGCAGGATGCAGGCGGACCGTCTGTCGGCCGGCCAGCACCCCCATCACCCACACCACCACCACCATCAGCAGCAGCAGCAGTCTATGGACCAGTCAGCGAGGTCGGTGACAACCATAATGTTTCCTCCGGTCAGTGAGCAGGTGCAGGCGTCAATGGCAACATCCTCCGCAGCACCAGCCAACGCCAGTGGCGGCACGAGCACGGCACGCGATCATCGCTCATCATCATCATCGGCATTCTTACTCACCAAGTTTGTACATCTTTGTCGGCACTGCAAGCATTGTGTGCAAAGCAGGGTCTATGAAACAGTATGGTGTCCGTCCGTCTATCTGTCCCAGCATTGGACCACCTGCTGTGGGCCTCGCAGGCATGAGATATCGATTAGTTGCTGCAGCCATGGCGGGCAAGTGTGGGTGCGGGCAAGTGCGAGCAGTGCCACGTTGTAATGCACGTAGATAGCTGAACTCACCGCGATAGAAGATATCTACTACAAAATACACATCAAATCAAACATGTAATGAACTCATTTTCCTTCTACTGTAAGCAACATGCATGCACACACCACTTGTACATCTTTGTTTTGTTTATCTTAACATCCTCCATTATAGACTGTAATCAGTCACCCAAGGTTTGATAAGTTTTTGTGGACATCTCAAGAAACAGCTGAGCTTTGGATATTTAATGAACTGCAAATTCATACATGGTTCACAAACTTTTCTCGATCATTGACTTATGTGACGTTTGCTGTATACACTGAACTTGTACAGTGCTTTGTGTTAAAAAAAACTACAGTTATTGTAACTAGTATACTTGCCTTCAGTGCTTTCACAGTGTTGACACGGTTGGTTGGGTGTCGGGAAGAGCATCTGGCCTGTAACAACTGAGTGTTGGTGTGCTTATCTGTCTTGAGCGAGATGCAGATTGTTTGCATATGGTCCACCTGATGCTACTACTATCCCAAAACCCCATCATCTGTTACCTCATTTAAATCCAGACTGGTTTTACCTGTCTGGTACCGGCTTACCCAGGTTGTCCTTGAAAAGAGGCAGTTAAACGGGTGTATCATAACTAGTATTTGTCACTGTGAAACAGTTTCACAGTATGCCAGCTGTGTTAAAGTGACTTCTTTATGGTAAATGGTATGGTAAATGTTGATTTATATAGCGTTATTATCACGAAAGTCTCTAATTTCGCAGTTTCGTGATTTTGAATTTTATGAAAATGTGTGCATATTTACTGACACTGGAAATCCAATGGGGGCTCATTGTCCCTTTCTTAGGAGTTAGTTGAGTTGACAGATAAAAAGGATGCTATTTTTCTGTGCTCTGAGTTCCATATGGTGCTTCGATGCTGTTAGATGACAGGAAGAATATCTGGTCTGTAATAAATTTATGCCTGTTTTCAGTCAAGATTTTGTTTCAGAACAGGTGGAGGCTGTAGAAACTGAGTCATGGAGGCATCCTGTGTGTGTATGTGTGTCTGCAGCTTGGATGAGAGGACGATGTCAGAGTCTGACCACGAACAGATGGAGACGGACCGAGCTGACAAGAGTCTGTTCGTTCAAGAGCTTATACTAGCCCTGCTGTCTGATCACGCGAAGCTCGGTGAAGCAGTCGAAGACTCCGCCACGGAAGAAACGTCGGTGAAAGCATCGCCGCAAGCTAAGTCCGAGGTGTCGGCTACGATGCACCCAGACCCACCTCGTGCAGCCACGGCGAGTAATGTCAGTGTGGACCGCGTGCCAGCTGCTACTGCTGCTGTACCGCGAGCAAATCGTGTCCCGGCAGGCGGAGCAGTGCTGCCAGTGGACGGCAATCGCATTGTGCCGAACCAGTCTTCGGCATCGCGCTTGCCCACGGTGAAGCGGAAACCACTGCCAGCAGCTGCACGAACTGGCAAGGACTCGATGCCGGCGGCAGCATCCGGCAATAAGAGGCATTAGGATATGACGCGCGTCAGTTGAATTCCATCAGTAGCGATTGTCATTACAACAAGATTGGCACCGGACAATGTTGATGGTCGGATGAAAATGCACGAAAAGAAACTTAACAGCTGTCGTAGATGGACCTACACGTCACGCTGCCTCGGGCACATCATGCTGTACTTAAGCTCAACAAAGGTGTGATAAAGTGGGGGTGGTTGTTGGTCGAACTGAGTTGACATTACTTGTGACGGTTGCAGTCAGATATCAACCTTGGCCACTTTTATTTCACCGAGGAACTAAGCTGACATGCTGTGGCAACATTTTCTAAGTCCAGAGTTTTGGACAAAGTTCCTGATAAAATCACCCGTTATTTGCATATGCCCAGATTTCTTTATAACACAGCATAGGATAGGCTGAAGGAAGCCTCCGTGTCAAAGATGGGTTTGATCCATCTAGCCTTTCGATAGAGGGTCAGCTTGTAACAGGCAGACACACAGACTGACACTGGATGACAGTTAACACCAAGTTAGCACAGCATTACATGGGTAAAAATGAAATTTGTGGATGAAATACAAAATAACCAATATGGGACAGAAATATTGCTGTCCACCAGTTTGTCCCATCTTGGTCCATTACGTAATGACCATTTTTCATGGATTCTGCAGTCTGCATCTGATCCTTGGAGGTCTTTTTTCAGCGTATTAAAAACACTCTTCTACATTGCTGTATTTTGCCTTCAGTGCTTTGACACTGTTGGTTGGGCGGCAGGAAGGGCATCCGGCCTGTAAAAAACTGAGAGGTGGGGTGCTGGTGTGGTTGTCTGTCTGGAGCAAGATGCAGACTTGCATATGGCCCAGCTGATGCCACTTCCAC
>Ga0126325_10000376_pt1 | contig 12092 bp, 6 predicted proteins | sample InaspJWI14metaG_FD_94487 | JGI IMG/M metagenome (GOLD analysis project Ga0126325, IMG submission 94487) | Marine gutless worms symbiont microbial communities from Oahu, Hawaii - Inanidrilus sp. 1 OAHU.JWI-14 metaG | ecosystem: Host-associated > Annelida > Digestive system > Unclassified | place...
ACTGGAGCGATGCTCCACGTGGACCACTATGGCGGGTTGGTGAATAGGCACAAAAACGACAGAGGAGTCGTATATTTCGACGTCTTGTTCCAGCTTTTCGTTGTTCGCTTGACCGGCGAACTGCTGTTCTGTATGCGGCGGCGGCGTTGGTTTATGCGCACAACGCCTTTCCGACGTCGTTCATCTCCGCGTACTGTGACCGGCCTTTTCCTTTCATTGCGCGACGCAAACCCGCGCTATACAGACCGAGAAATGCCAACCCGGGCCGTCCCACGGCGGCGCACTGTGACATGCGTCCGTCGGGTGGCGGCGGATCGACGTCTGCTTCGCCGGGCCGGGCAGGGCCGGACGTCGGGGACACATGACAACAGCGTCGACCGACGGCAGAACTAAACGACGAAAAATGGCCGTCGCGAAGACGTCGTCGGGGCGCTTAAATGAGATGGATGTCGGCGAGTCGGTGACCGCTGATGTGACTGCTGCGGCTGCCACTCGGGCCTTTGTTTGGCTCTCGCCTTTGAATTATTGATTGATTAAAAATTGTTAAAAGATTCTGATGCCGCGGCGCGACGACATCCTCAGCGCCTGTCTACAGCTCGCATGACAAATAAATTACGTATACGAGACGCTAATAGAATCTGATGTAGGCCTAGCTATTAACCGTGTCGGATTCACTTTGTGATATCGTCAAAGTTTAACTAATTTCCGTAACTATGGGATTAATCTTAGCTTGGACAGACGTTGAGTATGGCACATCTCGAAACAGAGCCATGCCGTAAATAAAGCGCCATGACCAAATGACTTTCTGATTCTTAATGATTACTAGACCACATCTTGTGCATTGCACAGATGCGGCCTATAGCTACATATGTCACACGTTCCATAGCCTGTGTGTCTACGTGCTGGGCACACCACTGATTTGTGCAGAAACGGATGGAACGGATCAAAATCCGTTTGCAGGGAGAAGATTCACGTGGGCGAAGGAACCACACGTTAGTTTGGATGCACATTGACGCCCTCGCGAATATGACTGAACGATCGATGCGGCCGAATGTCAAGTTACTTTGTCCATTTGTTGCTTTTCTCAGTCTTGTGTCTTCATTGCAGTTCTGGAGGAAAGCCTGATTTGTTCTTTCAAAAACGTGAAAGTATTTAATTTTACCTATTCATTAGCACGACTGTTGCATGCATCCTGCAACAAGCTACTATTGGCGCCTCAGATTAGCAATATTGCGTATGACTCGTGAGTACAGCGGTCGTAAATAAATGCAATAGTCCCCACAGACAGCGCTTCACGTTTACACGAAACTCCGTCGTTTATCTTGTCACAGACCGCTCGCCAGTATTTCGTGATCGTCGGTTTTTTGCGCAATCGAATACGCCAGCTGTCGGGCATTTGCTGATAGCTACCACTGGCTTTGCTGCCTCGCTGCCGTCGTTTTATATATCGTCCCACTAATCTGCATGCTTGCAGTCGCCAACTTGCAGTCGAGATGGCGTTCGACACGCTCATCTGACCGCCGAGCGTTCCCGCCAGTGTTCCTGCGGCTAGTCATTGTAGTTGGATTTGAGAATTGAGGATAGTCGAACCATCTAAATTTACTCATAGGCCGAATGTAAGTTTAGCCAGTGGCGGCGCCACAATGCAGCAACGCAGTGCAAGTGCACTACCCGGTACCAGTTTCTCTAAGCGCACGTTTCACTGCCTGTTGCCTGCTGCTCCATAGTATAATGCCATCAACAAATGCACTGTGTAAAATGTGTCGTGAATATGCGGAGAACGAAATGCAATGACTGTGCATTGTTATAATTATTCTTATTTTGTTTAGTTGAGTTCAGTTAAGTCTTGTTTTTCCCTATTTTTGTTGCCACATTTTTGTGGCGAAATAAAGCTGTGTGTGTTGCACTGCTAGTATTTCTTTTACAAATTTGCATATTTATTGAAGGCAGAATTTTATGTAGACATATTGACTGACAGAGTAATCTGAAGGTCAGATTATTTGAGGTCGAAATTCCACACTTACCTTGAGGCTGGTCAGTTAAGGGCCAATATACTAATCATTATTATATTAGATATCATCACAGTAGTAGCTAAGTGCGGCCTACTGCTACAGACGGAATGGCGTGGTCTTAACTTGATAAGTCAATGTCAGTCAAAAATTTTTAACGTGGCTAGAACAGCAGAGCTATTACGAAGTCCACTAGTCTTGGGCATTATGCTACATGCTGTGGAAACAGCTGCTAATGCATAGTGCCGATGTGACCGAGTAGGCCCTACTTTCCACTCCAGCAAAGTTACGTCTCCATCGTTGCTGGCCAGCGGTTGCGTTGCTGAGCGTTCTGTGAGGAGGCCGGATGCAGTTTGACTGCACGGTCACAGTCGATGGCGAGCGTGGTGCTGATGATGTATCGCGTCGATGACACTGCCATGTAGCGGCGGCAAGGCGTCACGCACCAGCTGCTGTCGGTCGCTCATGCACTCAGTCGATATTCTTCGATCCACACCGACGCGCCATCGGCGTCATCATTCGGCGATGTAGGACGATGAAGGCGGCGCCTCGGCGTCGGCGACTGCGTCGTATCAGCATCTGGCAAATGAGCCACTTTGCCCAGCTTCATGGAGTACCGTCATACGATACATCGGGTGAAGTGACGTCACAGAGTCACGATACGATCGCCATTTTGTATGTAGAACACGATATAATGCGTTAAGTCAAATGGCGAAGATTTGTCGTGTTATTCAAATAAAACTAAATCAGTTTTATAGTTTAAGAAAGTATCCATATGATCACCGACTTACCAACAAAGCGTATTTAAGCGCTATCACAGTGACAAACATTTCTCAGAGTTTTACTTACAAGATGGCGGCAAAAATCAACTGGCATAGATATGGAATAAAATTATGTCAGTGTCACCCTATGTATATTTACGTGCGCTCGGAAACTGACTGAAGCCCACTTAATCTAGCGCATGGAGCCAAAGCAGAAAAGTAATGAGACAACTAAAAACAAAAGAAGAGATCTCAGAAGAAACGGTGCCGGGTCATGACACTATGGAGTCAGTCCTGAGGAAGGAAGAGAGTCTGTGATTGGAAGGATTTGTGAAAAGGGTAGGTTTTTAGCGGGGAGTGAAAGAGTAAGGGAGTTGTGAATAGTGAGAGTGGTGAATCGATGGAGGATGAACGATGAAGTGCATTTATGACGCAGGAAAAGGAGAGTCGAGACACAAACAGGCTGGTAAGAGGTTGTCGGATAGAAACTGGGAGTTGATTCCACAAACAAGGCGAGGCAGATCGGACCAAACGTATTCCACAGCCTTTTCTGTTTTTACAAAGTGCCGATCTACACTGTGTGAACAGTATCCCAGCAGTATCCCAAGCGACAGTCGAACACTGGACCGCCCAGTCACGAGTTCAAAGCTGCGACATCCCACTACTGTTCTACATGCTACAGCACTTGATAAAGACTAGAGAGCTTCCATTGCAGATACATTCGTAGTACAGGTATATTTCTGTGGTGTGCATAGGCTATGTTTAATATACGTCTGGATTTCCATGCAGAATGACAAAATATCACTCGTATAGCTCATTCAGCTACAACGTCCGAGAGCCTTTCAAATGTTAGACATGTGCCAGATCACTTTGCAAATTAAGTGAAAAGTAACTGTCAGAATACCCTGTCGACGTATAATTTTGTACATATTGATTATCTGCATGTAGTTAGTTTATTAAACCATGTTAGATAATATACAAAACAGTGTAGGATAGTAGGCCTATACGGGAGCTATAAAAACGGTTAGACAGCCGAGTCTACCAAGACTACTACACTGTGTCTCAAAAAAGGATCCCTGACATTTTTAGCTTTTACTCCAGCAAGAATTGTCCAATTGTTTTATAATTTTCGGCACAGACATTAGTAAGAGATTATGTATTCAAAAAATAGTTTATTTTCCCACCTCACCAAAATAGTGTCTCTGCACTATCTTTGTGAAACAGAAAAATACAGAAGTCACATTTTGACTTTAATGCTGTAGCCTACACTTTTCGAGACTTTAACCAATCGCTGCTCGATTTCTTTAATCTTGTTGACTTACATCTTATACTCATGCCATGCCAGTGTGTGAATCTCTAAATCTCGTGATCAGTGGGCTTCACTGCTGAGCTGTTAAGTTGAAGGCCACAATTAAAAGAAGTGAAGTTGACAGTTCGCTCCCGTGTAGTTTGACTGTATTCCATATGTGATGTGCCAGTGTGCAGCGACGTGTTTGATGGCAGTTAAACATTTGTTGAGATAATGTAGTAAAATCTCACTGATAGTGTCCGTTGTCTGTCGATCTTAGCTGCAAAAACTCCCATAACTGACATGGCGCCCGATACCATGGCAGACATGGTGAACGCAATATCAGATTGCTGGATGCTTTGTGGCCTGTGTTGGTCATCTTTGGTGCATACCGTTCGTCGTTTGATGATTGAAGGATAGTCTGTCTATGACCAGGTGATAATTATTATGTGTTTTGTGTGTTTGTTAGCAATTAACACACAACATCTAAATGAAAAGGTGTAATTTTCGTGTTTCCAGTTTTATAAGGTAGTGAGGTGGGAAATTATAGTATCCTCCAGTTGCATACTTTCTGGGAAATATTCATGCCAAAAATTGTGAAAATCCAACGACGTATACTCGAGTTACAGCTAAAAATGTCGGGGATCCTTTTATGAGACACAGTGTATAGGAGTCTTAGAAGGACGGGTGGCAAACCAGCTCGTGGATTACGGTTGACGACACAGTCTATGGAGCGATCGCAATGATTCTATGACTGTTCGTGGTAGTCCGTAATCGCTATAGCGGTTCGTAATATATTCATTGGCAGTTTTTCTGCACGCCAGTGGCGACAGTGGTCCGGTGGAAAGCGTGCTGTGTGTAAGCAGCTAGGAGCGAGCGACTGTCGGTGGAATTAACGAGGCGATTTGTGCTTGTATATACGCGGTCCACGTCGAATCGAGGCCGCGTCCGACGACTTTACGACGCCATTCATGTCAGCACCGCTTTCAATTAGAAGGTGGACACCTGGTACGGTACCGCAAGTGATGGGCGACTTTACAGAATAAATTAGTTACACTAGAACTAAACTTTCAGTAAAAAATTTGGTTAAACGTTTTGTTGGTAACTATTTTACAAGAAAGCGGTAAATTAAACTGCTAATATTTTGTGCAACTCATTCTAACTTTTTCTTCGCCCGAGAATGTTGTTATTAATGTAGACAAACAATAAGTTCCAGACATTATGTCAAAAAAGCAGTAATTAAGCAAACTGGTCGCTTTCGCCGCGAAACTTATACTTTATATGTATATAGACTTATTGCAATAAATGAGTGATATACGCAATGAAGATAGGCCTATCACTACAGTAAGTATATTTAACTGATTTTGTTTTGTTAAACATTTACTTAGTATCTGTTTGCAATTTATTTAAACTGTGGTTTTACCTAAACTGTTTAATTTAGTTAAACTGTACTCTAAAAAAACTACCGGTACGATAATTAGTTAAACTGTTAGTATTAGTAACTTTTAGTTAACGTTTGCCCATCACTGGTTGCGGATACCGGCGCGTCTCAGACTGAGGCGTCGAAGTCATTTACGACGCACGCTGTCTGTTTGACAGCACGACGACGACAACGACGACGACGACGACGACGACGGCTCCTTTTTTGTCGCCAGATGTCTATGAGCGTGTTGCTGAAGCTGGGTCGTCGTGACAGCGCATCCTCACCGCATCGCAAAACAATCGACTGTACTATAGCGACGCACTGGACTGGACGCGTTCATAGACCGAATTACGTAGAATTTAAGTACGGTCAAGTCAAGTACAGTTTTGATATGGCAGTGAAAATGACTGATGAACAATTAAATATACCGTAGACAGAAAAACTGCAGACAATGCAGTAGTAGGCCTATTGTCTTCTTAAAACGACCAAATTAAATGTAAATCAAAAACACCAAACACAAGTGCTGCAATCGCATTTTAATCCGGTGATAAACGTAACTTTTTTTCCTGTAATATTTTGTTATTATTTAATATTTCTTTCACTCCTGGACGATTTTACCATGCTGTTCTGTTTTCTGCTGTGAGATTGTCGTAGGCGTAAGCCATCGTGCTTGCTTGTGACGTAGACAGCCGAATGAAATGCTACTTTATTTATTAACCATCGCGTGGTTATGAAGAGATCATATGCTTTCTCGTCAGTGTCTATTCGTGCTAACAATGGCTATGAAGTTTCTTTCGCTCGACTACTACACTGTGGTTCACTGTGGTTTGTTGAAGTTATTTGAAAATTTTATAGGGGTCCAGTTTTTTGAACCACAGTGTATATTTGCAGTGTCCACACTTCTTTATAGATGCACTACCACAGTACACAGGCAGCGCGAGAAAAAGAGAATATTACATAGAGAATATATACAGTCAACATGTGTATATACCATGAATTTGCCAAGTGTAATGCTGGGCGAAGCATACAGTGGGCGAGGCTAATTACGACGGGTAACCGTGGGCCTGTTGAAAGAAATAAAAAAGCGAACGGTCCCGGCTGCAGTGCAAAGTTAAAACAAAGATGGCACAGCTGGCGGCATTGTGAGTAAATTCGATTGCGGCGAAGATCGGCACGGAATTCGCACAGGACGTAGGGCACTGGTTGGCCGTCGGTGCCAGAGTTAACTCCAGAGATTTTGTGCTTACACAAGTAGCTTTGAGGCGACGGCTGAACGTAAATCTTATTGAGCCGGGCGGTACCGCGCAGACACTGATGTAGATTCCTGCACTGTTCGTTCTTCCTTTCACCGGTGTGGCAACAATCGCCCGCCTTCACTGATGCGGCATATTGAAGGAGGGACTTGTGCGCAGCTGCTGCATCCCGCATCCTGTAGAGACGAGACGCAGGATGTGCGGCGACCAACTTCCAGCGTAATACCCAATTCACACCGCTCGCCAGACACGACAAGACAGTCGTTATGTCTGTGTCGTGTCAGGCCGTGTGAATTGTGTCTCGTGACCGTCTGACAAAGTCTGAACAGTTAGCCGATAGGTCAACCTCGTCGCATGGCGTTTAGTGAAGAAGTTTAGGCTTAGTCGTATGCAGCAGTCCACAACGTGTTTACATTTTGCGTGGCGTACAACTTCGCTGCGTGTGGGCGGCCGGGCGGCTAGACGTAGCTGCCTGCATGGCCTGCGTCGCGGCGGCGGCGGTCGACAGGCAGGCACGACAGTCTTGTCGTGTACGGTGTGGCAGTGTGAATTGAGTCTGCCCGACCGCCCGACAAGTGCGTTCTGCGCCGGAGTGCGTCCGGCGGTCGCACTGCACCGCCCCACACACTCCGACACAGACCAGACGCAGAACGCACCTGTCTGGCGGTCTGTCTGTGTCGTGTCTGGCGTGGCGGTGTGAACTAGCTTTAAGCCGCGACGAATAGGCTAGTCAGTATAATTATGAGAACTGCGTCACGAGTGCTGTGTCATAACGATGAGTTCTACCCAGTGGTATATTGGGGGGGGGTATACGCGGGTATACGCCGTGTACCAACCTCCGGGTTTTTTTGACAGCGTATACTCACCTCAGTGATCATAAATAAGCAGGCCCTTCGCCACGCCCCTTTGCATATGCCCACCTCCATTTTTGGCAATACACCACTGGTTCTACCTATAACCAATGCCGGATTCTACGCCGAAATAACGTTATATCTAAGATACTCAGACGCGTCGTGCCCACCATACTTTATCGGATGGCGCAGTGCGACAGATGACCAATGAACTTCGGTTGTTGAATTCGGCACCGTAACACCCATTTCAGTAGGCCTACCATGTTTTACAGTGAACAGTTATCGGCAGTGTTCCGCAAAGCAAGCTGCTGATATTGCGTGTTTTCATAGATAATTGCATATGCGGAGGCATTAGGCGTATGGAGCACTAGCAGATTACGGATAGTGTTTTATACTCGCGGCTGATTTTTTTTCGTTTTTTTCCGAAATGTAAATAGCGATACAGTACTGTATACCGATGGAGATGAAATCCAGAAACCGCAGACCACAGATTTGCTCCGCCACGCTAAATTTCACCTTTAGCGGTCCGGTATGGGTTTACTGTCTTCGTAATCGTAACCGTGAAAATTCGGAATGTTGCAGAGACATTTTATTGGTATATCGCTTCCATGATATTACAACTTTTTTAACGTATATTTGCAAAAAAAATGCAAAAATGATTTATTTATACACCATCAGGCAGAAAAAAGAACCACTTTTCTTTTATTAATAAATCTTTTAATACGCAATGTAATTTGACAAAATTTAGTACTCTTATTGTTAAGGAATATTGTCAGCGATGTTACTTATTTAGCTTCTTGAATTTGCACTAATTTCCGCACCTTTCTACGCAAAAAGTGTGACGTAAGATATTAGCCTACGTCATTAACCATGGTGTTTACAGAATTTCGTGTTGCCGGCTAGTGTTTACAGTTTGAATTTTATTATTACACATAATTCTTAACGCATGCCAAAATTATATACACGGAATTGTAGCTTATACTTTCCTTAATGTATGTGAAAAAAAATCACCAGTTTCTGTCAAGTATTAAAAAGATGCACACAAAAGAAAACAGGTTCCTTTTTCTGCTTCCCGGTGTACATATAGAAATTAGCAGCAATAATATCAGAGCCAAAGCCACGAAGGTACTTGTCTATACCGACATTAAAATCGGCGCCTTATACCTTACAGTAACTGTGTAGTCATTTATTGTGGCATCATTATAGTCTTTTGTAGCAGAACTTTGCATAGTCTAGTAATTAAATGTCGATGTTTCTGCGTATCGTGCCGGTATTACAGTGCATTGTGACGAAGCGTTTTCTCTGATTTGTAGTTCATGATATCTGTTTCTGCTGCTGATATGCGTTAGCCGGCGACATGTATCAGTGTTAGTGCCGGCCACAGCCATTCTCGTTGGTTTTGTCCACCGGGAGTTTCCCTATGAATATCTGTCGCACATTGTACACTTCATTTTCTCCGCTGGAATTTATCTTCCTATTGCACTGCGCCATCTGCCATACGGTGCGACGTAAACGCGCTGTGTTATTTTCGTCGGTCGATACTCGACGTCCGTTCCGGCGACTTCCGTCCGACAGTCGGCCAGCGAGAATCACACGGAGGCGGACGGGCGCCGATCGACGACGGGGCCGCCGGGGAAAGCGTAAAACTGCGGCGGCCCGAGTCAAAATTCACGACCGCCAGACGCGCGTCGGCGCCGTGTTGGATTGTATCTCTGGGACCGGCACCCGACGAACGTATATCAATGAAAGACCGGGCCGGGACTATCGGCCGGACCGCCACGGTTTCCCCGAGGTCGCCGTAACTCTGCTAAGCCCGTCACATTCGCCACCGTTCGGCGCTATGTCGATGGCCAATTTGTTGCTCGCATAATACCGCGCGACCCCGCATAACACCCGCGATACGTTTAGCCTCCAAAGTAATATGCCGAAAGTTTCATTTTCGCGATTTCCATGCACTCACTCTCCGTGGATTGATTTATTACTAGCGCTGCGGCTATATTGCTGCAGTAAGGCATATCCAGAGTCAAATCCATCACGCCTATTTTCACAATGATCTCAACTGTGACCTTGGCATTTCATACGTCAGGCGTACACATATATTATCGATTATATCGAAAACTTACATCGTAGGAAGTTTTCAATTTTAGCGGGCAGTAATTGGATCAACTGAGATGCAAAGTATTGCAAACCCGATCACTACCTCAACATATACAATGTTGGTGTTTGTGCCGGTATATATAAGTAGTAGGCCTAATAATAAATGTACGTAAAGTGCACGCATTTCACAAAGACGTCATGACGTCCGCGAACCGTTAAAATTGTCAAAGAGATGATTTTCATTGACCTGACAACTGAAGTCGTTTTATACACTGTTCAAAATGTTATCAGCTAACTAACGTCAATAAAGCACTTACTGTGATTACCAGCACTGTTTGGCAGTGCCAGTTTTTGCAGTTTTATTTTGCAAATTTGAAGATTAATAATCTCAAGTAGGCTGTGTAACCAACCGATCATCTCTTTTCAGGATTTCATGGACGATAATTCATTCATAATAATCATTTGCCATTGCTGGCAAATGGACAGCCATACGGACAGGAATGGATAACTTTACTTTCTACAGGCAATAATTAAAATATGATTACTGCATTGGTGCAAAGCATAGACATGGAACTGGCAATCGAGAAACCAGGAACAAAGATGAATACGGCACTTGCAGGGCCGGATTTAAGTGTGTGGAGGCCCTGGGCAGGATCATTACTAAAGGCCTCTACCCACCCTCAAATGCTATGATTTACATGCACTTACAATTGTAATAATAACTAAGTATATCTATATTTACTTTTATACTTTGTAAAATATATAAATCTGAATACGAAGAATGAATTTATAAATTTCTACATCTAAATTTCAAGAAAGTATAGAAATATACATTTTATAGTGAATTAAATGAATAATGAGACATCGTTAATCTAGTGTAGTGTAGCCTATACATGTAACAATAGAATTTACAAACCAGGTACGAGACTTAGCTTTTGCAAAGTCTTTGATCAATTTAGTGGTCAATTTGTCTGAGAATATCATATTCGATGCTCCTTAAGGTCATGTGACTAAGTCTCTCATTGGTCATTGTAGTTCTTAGTCTATTCTTGATTAACTTTAATTTGCTGAATGACTTTTCTCCCGAACAGTTTGTGACCACAAGCACCAAGTACAAAGTTATGAGGCATTGAAGTTACCACTGGTTTGCATGGGCACATTTGAAATGGCTATTTTCTTTAAAGGCCGATAGCGGTTTCCTGTTGTTAATAAAGTAGGTGTTATCAGAAGTTTGCCTCCAGTGCTTTGACGCTGTTGGTTGGGCGGCAGTAAAGGCTGTAAGACTGTAAGAAAAACAGAGTGGTGGGTGCGCTGTCTGGAGCAAGGTGCAGACAACTCTATGATCTACATATAAACTCTATGACCTGCACGCTATTTTTTATTCCAGATTATCAGTTTCAAAAAGTATTTTTTATGTTTCCTTAGGTAATAATTTTTTTTACTGTTTTTTTTGTGGAGGCCCCTTACTTGTGGAGGCCCTGGGCAACTGCCCAGTTTGCCCCCTCTTAAATCCGGCCCTGGGCACTTGTATGATTCAAACGTTTGTGAGTGATTCTCCCAATTCGTTAACTTTGGGGTCTGACTACATGTGATTTTTCATCTTCTCCGGTGTCAATTTTGTTTGTTTTGTTATTATGTCACATCATCCTAGAATGCTGTAGTTAAGTTTGCCACGAAAAATCTGGTTGCATTTTTTAATATCAGTCAGTTTTATTAACAGTATCGGAGAAAAATGTCATAACCGTCCCCAACTTATTTATCAATATGATTTTGCAATATTTTTTATAATACGTTTTTTCGGTTACATAATGTACATTAAGCTAACCAGCAACCTAAGCTCTGTCAAGTAAAGTAGCAAAAGACTTTTTTTCAATCACAAACACTAAACCACAGCAAGACTTAATAAAATATTTAACGGAAAATTTCAAAAACACATTTATTCCATTTACTGCTGTGTAATTTAAAGAGCAATACTGGGCCTCAATTTTTGTGGATACTAGCGACAGGGAGGTTACCAATTAGAAATTATGTCACTGAAGAAGCTATATAGTTAATTACTTAAATGACACCGTTGACACGTTGAAGTAGTAGCAAAAACAGTGCGACAACAGTCATAACCGTCCCGACTACCATGCTATTCAAGGGGACGGCTACGACAGGGGACGGCTATGACAAAATGACAAATGTTAGCATCCACAGCTGTGATGTGCAAATTCTAGCCACTAGTATAAATATATTTATTGACTAGACCACACGCGACATTAAAGCGACTATGTAATGTAGGCGGCAACTTTGCATTTACTGTGATAGTAACAGGGACAGTTATGACTGCCAATTATGTTATTTTTTCCACAAACACCAGCATTAGCACAAATTTAACATTTTGTAACATCTTTCAATTGCCAAATAA
>Ga0126325_10000377_pt1 | contig 12086 bp, 8 predicted proteins | sample InaspJWI14metaG_FD_94487 | JGI IMG/M metagenome (GOLD analysis project Ga0126325, IMG submission 94487) | Marine gutless worms symbiont microbial communities from Oahu, Hawaii - Inanidrilus sp. 1 OAHU.JWI-14 metaG | ecosystem: Host-associated > Annelida > Digestive system > Unclassified | place...
ACTTATAAGGCGAGGGGAGGAGATGGAGGAAAGGGGAGGGGAGGGTTAGCCCCCAAACCTAAAATAACCAAACTTCGCCCATAATCCGTCTCTCCTTCCCTCCTCTTCCTTTCCATTCCTTCCCTGCACAGTCCATACCAGTAGCCGGTACCTTCGGTGTAAATCAAAAATTCCCTCCCTCCAATTAAGTTTTCTGAAAATTTTCCACAAGGGCAGATAATTTCGAACTAAAATTTTACACGCCTATTGTACGTTCATATCTACGCTAAATGTTACATTTTATTCAATTATCTCTAACTTTGATGAAGTTATGCCCTACCCTATTAGGCGCGACTATCCAATGAATTTTTACTTTTGACTATAAAAACGCAAAAAATCGCATCTCTGCAGCGGTATGAGTATGACCGATCTCCAAAATTTAGAACGCTAATGCAGAGAATGGGTCTCTCAAGGGAATTGGCCATTAAAAATTAAATTTAACAAATCCAACACGGCGTATATAGACTGGTGTGCTTGAGGGACACATTAATTGAGTTGAACTGTATGGGAACGAAAGTGCGCCGATACTACTGGCACAGTGCTAGTTCCCTGGGCTGGCCATTTCCAATGTAAAAGAAAAATATATTATTTTCAAATAAAATATGGGCCTACGAAAACTGTTTATTTAAAAAAAATGTGTAGATAGATAGATAGATAGACATATTTATATAGCGCCTATAAATTCGAAAGAGTCACTAAGCGCTTAATGTAGCATACAGTACATGAGAAATTTGCATATTTGTTACGGTTTGAAATTAGCAAAATGCTGACTGCAATTTTAAACATAAATTTATTGTTATTTTGTTGCCTTCACTGCTTTGACGCTGTTGGTTGGGCGGCAGGAAGGGCATCCGGCCTGTAAAAAACTTGAGTGGTGGGGTTCTGGCGTGGTTATCTGTCTGGAGCGAGGTGCAGACTTGCATATGGCCCAGCTGATACCACCGCCACTCACTGTCTCTTGCTTCAGTAAAATCCAGATTGGTTTTAGGGCCTACCCTTCTGGTAACGGCTCACCCGGGTAGTCCTGGAAAAAGGGCCGTTAAACGCGCGCGTGTGTGTTTATTATAACTTTTGGCACACTTTCGTTCCCGACAGCTGTGAGTAGGCTAGAGACCTGCTGGAGTTGGTCGGCGAGGTCGTTGTCGAGCTCGGTCTTGACGCCCTTGTCGATCAGTCGGACGCCGATGTCGACCAGTCGCTCGTAGTGCTGGTTCTCCAGCTGGCGGCACTGCGCCGTCAGCGCTCGCACGTTCTCCACGAACGCGCCCACCATCTCCGTCATGTTCCGCTCGAACTCCTTGATCGTCTCCTGCAGTAGCCCGTCATACACGCGCAGAACACTGGAAGTTTCGCGGAAAAGGAGGGAAGGAAGGCAGAGGAAATTTTATCTGCGTATACACAGGGTGAGTTGACGTCACAGAATCGGTATTGTCACAACACGTTCGCCATTTAGTGGGTATAACTTAGCATAATACTCGCTGTATCGACTCCTTGCATGTTTGGTTCTGTGCACATAGCAAGTAAAATTAAAGGTAGCCCATACTCCATTACCGAGCGTAGGGTTCCGGAGCTGATCCCCGTTCTTGGCAGTCGACCTGCAGGTGACGTGAATCATAAACCCGACGGTAGGCTGCCATTACTTTCCGCCAGGCCTGCAGTTACCCACGCAACCCTTAAGAGGGCTGCTACCAATTTTGCTGCTTGGTGAACAGAGGCAAAATGGGTGTGAACAGTTTGCCTAAGACTGTTACCCGACAGCGTCGCGACTGCGATTTGAATTCGGGCCGTTCTGCACGCTAACCACTCGGCTACCGAGCCACCCCACATCTCCGCTAGAAATACAAAATAAGTTATAACCAGTGAATGAAAATACAACGAATGAATGAATGAAAATACAATATACCTCCAGCTGCTCGACAAGCTGCATTTCGAGCCCCATCAACGCATCCCACAACTCGTTCACGTTCTGCTGATACTCGGCGATGGTGATCTCAGCCGTCATCGCGTTGGTCATCACCGCTAGCTGCTCGAAAATCTGCCAAGAACAGTGACGATATATCGATTAGGTTAGTTAACTTATAGCAATATGGTCCGTGGCATGTTTAAGCCTTAGTCATAGATAACACGCACAAAAAATTGATGAGGATTGGACGTGTAGTTCTGGAGATATGCTCGCGGAGAGGCAGACAAAGACAGACAGACATACAGACAAAATACGACGGTGAAAACTGTAACCCGCCAAAGTGGAGATACGCGAATGTCAATTGAGTCGGAGGCAGTTAGGCCTAACACTGACAAGTTATCGCCCGGGGGGGGGAGGCAAGACGATATGCCCCCCGCCGGTGGCAGTTCGACTCGCGGCGGATCTACGTCCGTCCGCGGACGGGTCCGCAGTCCGCACATGGCTAAGCTACAGGCAGCCAGCGTGCCTATAGCCTAGGGCAGCTGCGCCATGGGACAGACAGACAGACAGACGGACGGACGTATCGTGGTATCACTTAATGCCCCGCCCCTCTATAGGCCTATGGCGGGGGCATTATAACAGCACGCACTAGATTGCAACTCACTGAACTCGGTATGACTGAGACCGACCTTTCGCTTGTAGACCATGAATTCGTCGATCTTGACGGCCGCCTGCTGGCGGTTGTCGAGCTTTGCCGCCTCGATGGCGTCGTGGAACGTGCGGAGTTCTTCCTCGCGTTCTCGATGCGCTTCTAGGCCGTAGTCGAACATCTGGCGACAGACGGACGTGAATCGCTCCTTGTACGTGATCACCCAGCGCCCAGTTCAGAAATTGTACACATATTATGCACACGTCGACAACGAGTATTGTCTGCCAGTGCAGTTGTAAGTGCTTTTTGAGCCTCTCTGTCCAATCGACACAGTTCTGCTCTTTACTGTTTTTACATTTGTTCATTCATTCGATTCATTCTACACAACTACCCAAACCAGTGTTTTGAGAAAAATGAAGAAAAATATTCCAAAGTTATATTACGTGATTTTCTCCGAGTTTCTTATACCAATTAACTATACGTGAAAAAATGGCAGATTGGCCAACTGTTGTCCAAAAATTTAGACTATAGAAAACAAATCATTTGAATTTTCATTCGCGTGGTTACAGTGGGTAGAATGCAAGGGATGCTAATTTTTTTTCTTTTCAACAAATAAGTGTCAACGAGCGTTCCAGTACTCCACACAGCTGAATTTCTGGGAAACACACGCGCACGTGAGTTGCCGTAGGCCGTAGTGGTGAGGCTAGTTGCAAGCTGCTATACTCCATACATTTACCTTTACCTATAACTGCTTGATGTTTTAATTACTGTAGTACACACGCTCAAACAGTGGGCTAAAAGATTACTATTAAGCCAACAAAAATAAAAGAATCAAATGAAAACGACACAGTGTCTCTTGACAACTCAATTAGACTGCAAACTACAAAAAACAGTTTGACTGGTTCTGGTAGGTTGAATTTAGGGTCATGGTTATCCTACAAACCAATGTAAAAGTTTTCTTTTTAAAGTGTTCTTTTTAGCAAAGTGCGCTGAACAAGTTAATTCTGTTCTCTTGCAGTAAAGGATATGACAGCAGCAGCTCTTCAACTGCCGGCAGCTTGTTGATTTTTTGACCATCGCTGTCCTCCGCATACATGCTGTCAAAGAGCTGCGGACCATTCAAATTTTCGACATAGGCTGCCTGTAAACAAAATAAACAAGAACAAATCTCATTAAAAAGCTGCCAATATTACGAATTCATTTCTTCAGATATCCCGTGTTTTTATCTGTTAGTTGACCAGTTCACCTGTCAGTGTTAAAGACAGACAGCAGACTTCATTCAACAGCTATTTATCACTATTCTAAGAATGCAGCCAGTCTAATAACAAACACTGTTGCCATTTATGTAATTTTACTTTTATGTCGTCTTTTTAAAATGTTGCACTATTTCAGCATAAAAAATATTTTTAAAAATGAACAACAAGAAATGCAGTACAAAAATATCACAAGTCTATCCAGTTGCAGCCTCTGTACCCAGAACTAGAAAATCATAATATTATTTCTTTGTTACATTAATCCCAAATATTTTTAATGCAAACAGCTGCAAAAGCCAGTCAGTGTATATTGATACTTTAACAATGTACACATAATTTAACTGGAAAATGACATTAAATGGTATTCAAACAGTGCGATGATAAAGCGCATTTAGTTCTGTGTGTATCTGTAGGAGCAGTTGCACTGGCCTTGTGTAGAGCCAACTCGGCCTCGAGTTTGGCTTCTTCATCCGCCTTCTTCTGAGCATGTTGCTCGTCGAGCTGTATCTCCTGAAGTCGACTCTCATATTGCTCATAGGCCGCGTTTTTCTGCCCGCAAACACAATTCTCATTATGTTCTACCTTCATCACATGCCCCAACGTTCTTCAATTTACTCTGATTCACCACAGTTAACAAGTCTGTGTTCAGCTACCGAAGGACGCTGACAACGCTCGACCACTGTACGCCACTACTGCTCAGCGCCAGCCATGCAGCAATCCATCGATATCTCCTGCCTGCCAGGCGCACTACAGCAAACTCCACCAGTAGATTTACTGCTCTGGGCCCATGCTGGGATAGAGAGACAGACGGACAGACACCGTACCGTTACATAGTCCCTGCTCTCTGCATACTATGTGTGGCAGTGCCAATAATAGTCAGTAAAGTTTCCATTGACAGAACGTCACTGCCTCAATAAAAGCAAACCAAATGGAACGATCGTTGTGACTTCAGGAGTTCAACGTCAGCTAGATGCTCACCACTGCTCGTATGTAAATTCAAAGCTAATACGTTCAACACTATATGTGTCAACATAAATATGCAGTATAACTGACAGATTAAATAGGGATATTATAACATGTGCAAAACAGTAGGTAAATTTCGCAGTCTATATGGACTTTGTTTAGATTTATAAACACTAACCGTGGCTTGATCCACAAGCCGATAATCAAGATACTCAAGATTTGGAAGATGAGCAATAACAAATGTCCTATATTCTTCCTGCTGGCTGATAGGGTTACCAGCCAAGTTTATTGTCTGTAGCTGCTTGAAACGCCTCAGATATATTACCTGCCAACATAAAAAATGACAACTACATAAATTATTACAACAGTCAAGGTGTGTAAATGCTTGTTTCTGTTTGCACGTTAAACAAGACACTGTTGTACCATGTGTATCAATATGTACCATGGTGAAAAATATGGTCAAATGCTTGCAAAACACAATACTCAATATTTTATTTTGTGTCACATATGTGAAGACTAAATTAGAGTGTATTTACACTAATATGGTTGGATCATGGCAAAAAATATTTTTTTAAACCTACTTAGTATTAAAATGAAATGATGTCTAGCTAACATCTCAATTAAACATCTATTACAGGTGGTTAATTGGAATTTTGGAACACTACTTAGTTTTCTTTCCACCTGAACACAAAGTACATCATTGTAATAGACAAGTACATTTTTGTAATAAACAAATTAAAAAATCAGCTTACATTGTCAAGTTCTTTTAAGTCATTATTTCCAACTGAGAGCACATGCAGCTTGGTTAATGTATCCATGTTGTCAAGGTGCTGTATTCGATTGTTAAACAGTGTCAAATCCTCCAACTGTGTCAGCTTGTCCAGGCCTTCAATGACCTCAATATTGTTGAATGACAAATCTGAATACAGTAAACAGTAATAACTAATAAATACATGACAAAAATGCACATAAATAGTACAACATAATTTCAAAAGCTAGAATCTGTTACATGATAGCGTCTGTGCACGAAACAAGATTACTCACAGAAACTTAACTAAAAACTTTGATCATTATGAGGAAAGGCAATAGAATTTGTCCTCTCAGCATCCGATTATGCAATTCTTGGAGAAAACTGTGTATAATTGTGAAAACTCACAAAATTCCTGTAAGTGAGGAAGGAAAATGGGCATTAACCACAAGTACTCATCACAGCATGCACTTTTGTACACTCAACTTAAAGTAACATGCAATTAACTTACAAAGATAAAAAGTGCTTGATACACACCGAGCCAAACGAGTTTAACAAGAATATCCAATCCTTCGACTTTTTCAATGATATTATTATCAAGCTGAAGTTTCACTAAGTTTGTGAAGCACCATAAGTTGCCAATCTTCAGTATATCTGCAGCAACAAAATACACACATAAGATTCCAGCATACTAATAGAACAGTGTCTTCTTTGTTTCTGATGACCACGTTCAGTCTGTCAGGCATCAAACTGATGATATGTTGCACAGTGGTAAAAGAAGACGACGTTTGAGTGCCATCAGTGTCTGAGGCTCTGGGCTGGCATAAACGGCTGCAGCCATAACGATCCAAATGTTTTCAATGGGAGAGAAATCTGGCGAATTTGGAGGCCAATCTCCTGGTGGAATGTAATGTTTGTTATTTGCTTTTGCGAATAATTCTTTGTGCAGTTAGGTTTAAAGCAGCTTTGTTAGTCAGTCGCCGCCGACTTTGACTATACAAAGATTCTGCTGGATTCTTTTTCCAGTGCTCTGCTGTCCATTTACTGACCCAACCCTTATTGCGACTTAGTTTCTTTGCTATCACACTTAGCTATAATTCCCCTCAAACATTCTCACTGAATGCTTGATTACTTTACCATCTACGATGTGACATAATAAAAATTAATAACTACAGTGACACCACTAAATCGACTGTAATAAAATAAATAAGTCAGACACCGCTCAACATTTCATACACAGAATTTCAATAAACCCTTTTCCGACGACAGCAAATCTATAATTTTGCGAGGAAAGAAAGGCATTTATTTTTGCATCTAAAATCGTTCACAATGATGCGTGTCACCCTATATTTGTAACTGATAAACACTCACTTTGGTAGTCAAGCCGAAGAGACTTCACTTCATCAAATTCAACGCCGTCATGCTTGGCCACTTTTCCCTTTTCATCAGTTGGTCCTTGCTCTTTGACAGCTGTTAGTAACATTTCTTCACTGATCACTGAAGGCTCCACTGCGTCATAAAGTCGACTCATTGCTCAATATTCCTCTGCTTATAAATAAATATTGCAAGTGTGATTAAAGGTATGCAAACACATTACATGATACATCATCGACTCAATAATAACAATGCTAAACATATCCTCATTGAATGACCACTAAGCACTAAAATATCATCAGTTGCCAAATATGTCTTGCATAGAATGCACCTGTCAGTAGCTTCAATTGTTCTCTTTTCATTTAAATGTTTTGTACATCCATGATTTTCAAGCAAATGTATGACATACATAGCACTGTATACTATTGGTGCAGTACAAGCAGTAAAAATTCAAGAAATCATCTTCAAAATAGTAACTCATGTAACGAATTGTTTGTTAGTAACGATAGCATTCAAGAGACATTTATCTATGCTTAATATGACACTATAAAATTTTTCGTCATTAAGAAAGACTGCGCCTGTTCAAATTATATGATCCACGAATGATCGTAATGAAAACTTACTGAATCGCTGCGAGTCTGCAGCAAATCTACGAAAGATGTATATATTCAGACAGTCCAGTCAAACGGTCACAATTGTAATATAAACGTCACATTATCACCAAATAAACGTAAATATAAAGACAAAGTTCGCTGTCAGAGCTTTACAGTCGTAAAATCTGCTTGTTTACTCAAGTTACTCGCGTAGCACCTGCTCCGATAGATAGCGTCACATGTTGCTAAGCAACCAATGAACTGTTGTCAAAAAAGTAAGCAACACACCATGAAACCAATGAAACCAGAGGTTCGTCTATCGACCGCAAAAGGATAACGCGGTGCTACGTGTTAGTTTGAAATAGGCGATGGCGTTAGTTAATTTTAGGCTGCATGTAGACGGTTTATAACGAAGACTGAAAATTTGTCATACCAGCTTTTGTCATACCAGCTACCCAGCTTTTGCTCAAGTGTACAACTGTATAGGCCAGTGAGATATAGGATTTGAAAATGTCACCGAAGGTCGTTGTGAATGGTACTTTGGAAGCCCCTGTTGCGTCGTACGACGTAAATTGAGGTGCAAAGTGCGATGCAGTTACTACATAGGCGTACTATTTCAGTGCAGTCGTGAAGGATGGATAAAACGATAGTAGTAGCACAGCATAAATGACGATATTCGTTATTTATGCTGTGGCAGTAGCTAGCCTAGTTCAGCTAGTTTTGTTGCCAGACTGCAACGAAGACTGTTACACTTACACTAAGTGGTAGAGTTACTGGCCTGATGTGGTAGCCGGCAACAGCCTGGGAAAACTGTTTTCGTTCGCCGTGACCGTTGTTCTCGCACAGATGATTATAGAAGAAATACGATACGATACGAGATGCTATTTTAACGTGCGCTCGAAAGCCGACATAAGTCGGCTTAATCTACCGCACGGAAACGACAACTAAAAATTGTAAAAGAGAAAAACTAAAGAGTACAAAAACAGCCTATGCTAGAGGTAACCGTAAAAGTCTGAGGAATTATGTAGTCAGTGCCGAAGAAGAAAAAGAAAGTCTGCAGTGGGAAGGATTTGCAGAGAAAGAAGCTTTTAAGTCTGGAATGAAAGAGAGAGTGGGTGATGAAAAACTAATAACAATAAGTGTAGCTGTTAGAGGCATAAATGACCATATAAGATTCTACAGTCAAATGCTTTGTATAGCTGCCATCAACACCTCTAACACGACAAGAACACAGACCGGTGCCGGCCGAACGCCACTCCAGCGGTCTGGATTCTAATTCATGTTGGCTTGTTAGAAGAAATAGTCTCTTCGCCTATGATTTGTGACAGCTGGTTCCAGCCTCCAAGTACGGAGTAGGATCGATTGTCAACAAGGTTATTCATGATTTTGTTAAGCAGTTTTTTTACTTTAGTTTTGTTCTTTTCTCCTCTTTCTTGTTTGCAGTCATAGTGACTGGTGAATAAAGATTACTGTAAAATAAATGTAAAATAAAATCATCTCACACTCTGGTTAAGTATGGTGTTTTTGGTAGCTCAAGCGTGTTCCATCCTAGTAGCCAGTAGGCCAAATTCTCTTGGCTATCAACAAGGCTGGAAATAACCTAGATTCAGAAAGAATTTTTGTAGGTTTTATAACTTGTATTTTGTAAAGGTGTAGCCTACTTAGGTTTACAGTGCAGACAGTATGTCAGTAGTCCAACTGCGGCATTGACTATACATACCTTAATGAAATTGGTGACTAAGTCAAATTAATTTGAAAAACAGCTTAAATTTAGTTTTCTGCGGAAAAAATGTGAAAATTTAAAACCTAGTTTTGCCAGCCCTGGCTTTTTAATAACCTACAGTATGCACACCACACGGCGAAAACCACCGACTTTACTTGACATTCATCACCGTATCTTGTTACTTATTTTCCCAGCTGCATGACATTCTCATTACTGTGTGAATTTTATACCATACCCTACTGTAAAAACATGCATTAACATTTTGCACAGATGTGGAGCAAAAATAGTTCCACTATTGCTTGTTATTTATTACATAGCACAAGATATAGCAGAAACTGTGAAGTTGTTTCTGCTATCTGTCTGTAACACCACTGTTATGTGTATGTGCTGTTTTAACAAAGCAAATATAGGCAACATCATGGAGTTTATTTATTACTATTACTACTGTGAAAACATACTTTGCCTTCAGTGCTTGACTGTTGGTTGGGCATCAGGAAGAGCATCCGGTCTGTGAGTGATGAGGTGCTGGTGGAGTTATCTGTCTGGAGCAAGGCGCAGATTGTTTGCATATGGTCCAGCTGATGCCATTGCATCCCAGAACCCCATCATCTCTGGACTCATTTAAATCCAGGATGGTTTTACCTTTCTGGACCAGCATACCAGGTTGTCCTGGAAAAGAGGCTGTTATACGAGTGTAGCAGTAGTGTAGTATTAACACACACATCCGTTTAATGTCCCTCTGTCCGGGACTACCTGGGTGAGCCGGTACCAGAAAGGTAAAACCAATCTGGATTTTACTGGAGCAAGAGACAGTGAGCGGCAGTGGAACCTGCTGGGCCATATGCAAGTCTGCACCTTGCACCAGACAGACAACCAAGCCAGTACCCAACTGCTCAGTTTTCTACAGGCCGGATGCCCCTCCTGCCGCCCAACCAACAGTGTCAAAGCACCGAAGGCAACGGTGTAGTATTAACTACTACGAAATGTGTACAATGGAGACCGACAATGCTAAATGTCAGAAAATAATACGAGGTTAAATGCATTAAATGTGACACAACTGTGATAATCGAATGTCAAATGAAAACACTAAACAGACGTGACAAACATGCTGTTAAAACACTAACCACATCAAATCAACTAAAATTCGGAAAGTAATGGGTACTTTAAAATTACACTTGTAACGTTTAATAATATATTTCATGAAAACAGGTTCAACAGCAAGTATTTTTGAAGAGACAATGTGAACAAAACACAGTGATTAAGTCAGAAATATTCTAAACATCATCCAATTATAGTGAAACACTCAGCACAGATTTTACACAAAAAAATTTCAATAACAAATCATACACTTTGCCACAGTGCAGCCACTTCAAATACGAAAACAAAACGTGTACATCATGTACGAAATGCTGCATTACAGTAAACAGTACATAACACACAAAGAAAAGAAAACGTTATCACTAATGCTGAGTGTATACAGAGTTCAAACTGGTGAGACTGGAAACAGTTAGTGATTAGAAGATGCACACTAAAATGACTGGACATGTTAAATGTGTAGGTGATATAGAAGGATGGGGCACAGGGGAATGCCAGAGGAAGACATTAATTAGTCAGGTGGTGTTAAAGAAGATGCCGAAAGTTTTGGTCCGTCCCAATTCCGGAAAGTACATGCCAGTTCAGAAAAAAATCCAATCCAATCCAATAGTTGCATGCACTACTACGAGTTTGTAGCGCTGTGTAAATACATCAGTCTCCACAGATTTTGTGCCAAATCTCTGGCCTCATGTATCCCAAGATCCAACAAAGACATGTCATCATGAATTTTCATCATCCAGGTCGTGCACGGCTGTTCATGAGCAAACGACTAACCCAGGGTCACATGGACATGGCTATAAAATTGATCTGTGTAAGTAGGTGTGTATTCATGTCCGGTGTCATTTCTCTCAATCATTTAGCACAGAACAATGAAGTTGGTAAATTACTCAACAAAATGTGCCCACATTAAAAACTCTGTCAAACATTTAGCCACTTAACTACGAATATGTGAGTCGCAGACACTCCAGAAACTACAGCAAATACCCACAGCAGCAATTCCATACATCAGACACCATACAATGGAAGATGTGTCGTGCTGTCCGTGTCGGCATCATGTCAGTTTTTCAACAGATCACCAGCTCTAAACAGTCAACGTCCAGTTCCAGCTGTTCAGTACCATTTATTATACGTCTGGTTGCCAGATCCACCATAGTAAGCATGGCCGGCAGCAGCAGTCGAAGAGCTGCCGTACTGTCGGTTTGATTGCGATGCCATCTGTGAATAGTTGGCGCTAGTGCCACGGTAAGCTGAGCCAGATGACTGCCATTCATTCACAGAGCCTCCAGATGCTGCACCAAAACAACCACCTTCAGTTAGCTCACCACTTCCTGCTTCATGAACCTTACAACTGAAGAGCCAAAAGTATAATTCTAAAAACAACATGTTGCATGAAATCTGCAGTAGATAACATCACCAAAAAACAATTTAGTGCAATTCTGACAGTTCTCCTATACTTTAAAAACTTGTATAAAAATAGTTTTACTCTACTGATGTTTTTTTATAACGTACAAAGAGGCTAAGAGGTAACATTGTTGAAAACCCTAACATTTCCTCCCTAATGCAAAAAAGCTATATGACAGCCCAAGGCTATGTGGGCAGTAAAACTACGCAAACACACACACACACACACACACCCGTTTAACGGCCCTTTTTCCGGGACCACCCGGGTGAGCCGGTACCAGAAAGGTAAAAACCAATCTGGAATTTACTGAAGCAAGAGACAGTGAGTGGCAGTGGCATCAGCTG
>Ga0126325_10000381_pt1 | contig 12028 bp, 7 predicted proteins | sample InaspJWI14metaG_FD_94487 | JGI IMG/M metagenome (GOLD analysis project Ga0126325, IMG submission 94487) | Marine gutless worms symbiont microbial communities from Oahu, Hawaii - Inanidrilus sp. 1 OAHU.JWI-14 metaG | ecosystem: Host-associated > Annelida > Digestive system > Unclassified | place...
CCCCAGGTCAATCGGTACACATGCTGAGCTGGCTCAGCTCCAACAACGACCACACACGCCGCCGACCGAGATCACCAAGCACGCCACGCACGCCCCACAGGCCTACATGTCCGGACACGTCCATGACAAAGCTCATCTCCCTTTCTTCGTGCGCCCGTAGGTGGATAAACCACTGAAGTCTGTGATGCATGGCCAGTGCGACGCCAGTCCTACGGTTACCTTCCCAGCCGCAGGGCATCGCCGCCCCGTGACCGGTACCAACTTACACTGCTTGGTGACAGAGGCACATGTGTGTGAACAACTTGTCCAAGGTTGTTACCTGAAAGTGGAACGGCCGGGAGTCGAACCAGCGACCTTTTGAGTCGCAAGTCCAACACTCTAACGACTACGCCACCAGTCCACACTCTCCTGCGGGTGGCCGATGTGTTAAGTGCAGCGGATCTCAGCGAGTGTGCAGAGCGATCCTTTGCCTCGCACATCAGCCTCGCTGCTGCTGCTGCTGCTGGCGGGGTAACCACGGCAACCAGCGGGCACCTGCCCGGCACTGCGCGCTTCGCACGGCTCGGTCCATCAGCGGAGCGGAAGTTCGCGTCGCGCACGCGCACTGGCACGGAACGATCTGTGCGCCGCCGCCGCCGCCGCGTGTTGCTGCGTGTTCCACCGTCGTCGCTCGCACGTACGTCGTCGTTCACCTTTCAAGCGTCGTCGCTGACCGCTGTCGACGTGGTCGCACCTGGCCGCCAGTGTAGTTACTGCTGCGACTGCGCGACTTGCGATAACTTAACCTCGCATACTTCTGTATGCGAAGAGGACAGCGTGGAGTGATCGAAGAGGCGTAGGACATAGACTGGAGACTAGAGTACACACACGGACAGACGGCATGTCCCTTGAAGTAACGTTGCGCTGCTGACTGTGACATATGACAAACTGTCCTTTGTAGTTTTCTTATCGTCGCTTTTAGTGAAGTTAGAGCTACATATACGCTCTACATCAGTCGGATGTAGATCCGCAGACCCTGCATATAGTGTCGTTGGTGAGTGGAGTGCGGTGAAATTCAGCGGGAACGAGCGCTGTGTGTTCTGCAGCTGCAGCAGCTGGCGGTGCAGTGACGTCGCAGTGACCAGCGGGCACCTGCCCGGTACTGCGCGCGCCGCACGCCGCACGGCCCGGTCCACCAGCCATCATATGGCGTCGGCGCACTGGTCGGCGGTGCGCCAAGCTGGTGATTCTGCCAGTAGACTGATGACGCACAAGACGACGACGATGAAGTGGAGTGTTGGCCGGTGCTTCGTCTGTCTGCTGTGTCTGGTCAGCCTGACGTGCTCGTCCAGCGGCGATAACGTCGACAGCACAGACGGTCAGCAGATTCATTCATCGTGATAGACGCCTGCAGTCTTCGTTTCTCACTTGCACCGTGCGTGTACTGTGCGCACGCTGTGTGATTCGCGAACTTCTGTCCTATCTCTGATTTGGGCGCGAACTGCGAACTATTGCGAATGGAGATAACCGCCTATTTCCGTCTGTCTGTATGTCTGTCGGCTCGCATATCTCAAAAACCTCATGTTCGAACTTCGCGAAATTTTCGGCGAATGTTGCCTCCGTGGCTGGGTTACGGTTGCGATACGTTATGTATTTCCGGTTTTGTGAATGACGTCATGTTTGCACGACCAGACGAGGGGCGCAAAAACGCCTATGCTTAAAGTGACTCACCAAGAGGCAGCACCGGGTTCGATTGCCCCAGAAGGGTACTCGAATGCTTGAGACAGTCCTACTGTTGAAACAGGCTCATCTAAACTGCGGTTCCCAGATTCTCTGTGCTGTACAGGCCTCTACGGCTTAGCAGTGGATCGATACCACTGAACGACTATAAGCCTCGGGCATGCTATAAAACACTCAAGCCTCATTCAATGCGAATGATCTGCACCGACCGTTAATCGACATACGGCATCGCGTGCATTTGCCAGTAATAGCAAGCTACAGGCACTACAACGTCTACCAGTTTTTAGCAAAGATTTGATTTAAAACACACCTTTTTGCAGGCAGCTTTAAGTAACCCCGTTTAGCCGCAAAGTCCCCCAGAGCCTCCGATTCACTTATGTGACTAATGGCGCTTTGTAAATGTCTTACTTACTTAGTTGCGTCGTGAATTTAGCTTATACTTGTGAGAAGTTTTGTAATATAGACCTAAGAATATTCTTAATTAACTTGTTCCAAGCCATGTCGTTCCCAGTGATAGGCCTAAATGCTAATGCTAACACAATGGAATCAATATCAGTTAGGTCTATATTAGGCCTACTTTAACTGGACATTCAGGCAAGACTGATATTACCGGGTCAGTGGCCTCCAGTTCGGGTATTTCTTTACTACTGGCATATTTCCTTATGTGTTTCCATTCGCCGTGGTACATACGAATAATGCCCAATTCACACCGCCCGCCAGACATAACAAGACAGTGCTGTCTGCGTCGGAGTGCGTCCGGCGGTCGCACCGCAGTGCGAAACACTCCGACGCTGAACGCACTTGTCCGGCGGTCGGGCCGACTCAGTTCACACCGCCACACTGGACACGACAAGATGGTCCTGTCTGTGTCGTGTCTGATGTACCGGTATGAATTAGGCGATTGTTCTGAACGTATTCAGATTTCAAATTTTCTCTCGGCGACAGTCTGGAGTTGTCGGGAATCCAATTCGCACCGCCGAAGCGGACGCGACACAGTCAAGACAGTTTTGTCGTGTCCGGCGTGGCGATGTGAATTTGAAGTAGCAAGGCGGCTGTCGCTGAGAGATGAGTCTGCGCTCGAGACAAAACAGCGCCGACTGAGTGAGCCAGACTGACTACTTGAGTTGACTGCATCACTTAACATGCAGCAATGCGGACAGAGCTTGCACGGCGACCGACAGGTCAACGGGGCCATGTCTGAAGCATTTGTCCCCTCTGGATTTCGTCCCCTCCCCGGGAAATCATCATCTCGGACATCTGCCCCTGGTTAGGGTTAGGGGGCACGTGTCAGCGATGGTGATTTCTCTCTTTCTCAGTGGGTCGGGAACAATTATCCCAGAGGGGGCAAATGTCCTACTTTTTGTCCGAAGACAGGCACCTATCTAATATTGCTGGTGATAAGATATATGGGATCCAGTTAGAGATGGCTCGGTCCTTGTGGGCATAGTTAGTCTACATCTTTTCCGTCTGAAGAGTTGCAATGTCAGTAATGTAACGTGACGGGTGGATGTACAAAAAGAAGAAGAATGTCGCGAGATGTTTATAGAGCCGCTTTCGCTACGCGACGTGGTTAAAATAACTTTGCACATGGTATGATGTAGCCTACTGCAAGGAGGCGAGGTTCTGTTTTTTTCTAATTATCACGTGTTTTTTTCAGAATATTCACATTTCTGAGATTCTCAAATTACCCACGCAAATTCACGATCAAGTGCGGGGATGGCAGGAGTTTATGCCGTTTTGTGCTTAAATTTTGCCAAATTTTGTGTGAACCAAAGAAAATGATGAGAGACGAAAACATGAGTTAGTGGATGCATGATGTGCCGGCGACTGTGCATGTGAACACAGCGGCGAATACAGGTGCGGCCGGTGTTTGCAGTCAGTTGATGAATGGATGACCTCTGACATGGGCTGGGCAGCGTCTGCAGCTGCTGGCGATGACGAACCATCAAGTGTCGGCTTAATTGCGTTCTTCGGAGTCGTAGTCAAAACACTCACTTGAAATAAACACCAGAACGGTGTGACAGTGAATTATGACAGCTGCAAAGTACTGTACTAGCGGACAGTCGCTTCACGTCACTGAAAACACTGCAAAGTGTGTGAGTTTTGTTCAGTTCGCTTGATCAGTGCAAAAACAGTAGCTAAAACTTGCTGTGTCGACTCCACATGCGAATGACGAATGCCAACAAGAGTTTATATGACGCAGAAAGCCGGGCGGCGCTCCGCGTAACTTAAAGATTTTGATAATCTAACTTAAAGTTAAATATTTTTCGCTTACAAGTGCATTGCCGACCCCACGCTTGCATTATACAAGTGCGTAAGATTGGGCCTAAGCGTTGTTGTCGTCATGGTCGCTGTTGTGTGACAGGGTGCTAAACTAAGTCGATCGGAGACAGGTCTGTCGTCTGCAACAAGTCGGCAGAAGTGTTGCGGGAAAGTTCGATGGAAAGTGGCTCCACTGAAATGGGCGTAAATGCGGGAACTTTGTTGACAGCAGTCGCCGTGACAGCGAAAGAGTTAGCGGTTCTCGGAGTTTATTCAGTTGGCGCTCGGCTGCGTGGATGGATGTTTAGTGTTCTGTCGAATCGATTAGCGTCTGCAGTCGGTCGGTCGGTCGGCTGTTCCGCGCAGACGCCGTCGCTCCGCGGTGTATTGTCAGCTGACGTTGCATGTTCGCCTACACGCACCGCGTTTCTACCACACACACACACACACACACCGTGCGGCTGGTGGGTGGGTGGAGTCTGCGCGTTGTGCAAGTTGTGCGTTGACACTATCTCGAGACGCGCGTCGCACGTCGCAGCAAATGGATCTGCCAAGCGACTGAGCGACCACGGCCGAGAGGGACAGAGTGAGACAGAGGCACGTTAGACCAAGCTTCCCTCCCGGCACCTCGTATAGTTCACATCTGCAGTGCAGGCGTGTATGTCAGCAAGTATCAGACAAGTCTTCAGTGGCGGAGAGTGAGCTGAGACGTCTAATCTCACTAAACGCAGGCCAAAATTTAAACGAGATTAAAATAAATGAAACAAATATATTCCGCTACAAATATAGAAAAATGTGAACAAATATAAATAAATTCCGCTACAAATAAGTTGTCGTATAGCTTTCAAAATGCATGTGTCCGACACTTTCGAAAGTGAGTGTGCCAATTATGCAATCAAACATTTTGACTAAGCAACTGGATGTGAGAAACCGCCAACAAATTTATGATGAACTACATACATACGATACGAGATGCTATTTTAACGTGCGCTCGAAAGCCAACATGAGTCAGCTTAATCTACCGCACGGATATAGATCTAGATGAACTTTCCGTGATAAGTGTTTGTCGACTACACGCATGCATACGTGCCTACGTTATTGGGGTGAAGTTAATTCTTGCTGTACTAAAGGTAACATCGAGGTAAGTGGCCGGCTAGTTACGTGGCGTTGAGTGACGGCTGCACGTGTCGACTGTCGGCGGTACATCGAGTGATTAGGCAGCGGACCGCAGTCCGTCCGGACCACGCTCATTGATCATGCTCTACTTGGGCCTGTCAGTGCCACGCGCCCATCCCGCCCCCCCCCTCCCCGTCTCTACACTACAGTCAGTACCGGCGCCCGCCAGGTGTGCCACTACTGCTGCTGCTGCTGCTGCTGCTGCTGCAGACCAATCCGCGCACGGACTTGGATCCGCAGCATCTGCCGACGAGAACCGCTCGCGGACCGCGCGACGCCCTATGTCATCCAGTCGAAATACACCGTGTTCCATAAGGGAGACACCACACTCATGGTGGTAACTCTGTTAATTCTCAAACAATTTTCAGTTTTTTTCACTGTCAGATTCTCCAGTAAATTTGCAGCAAAGTTTTTTTTATTAAAAATCCCACCACACGATATGCGTCGCTGCACTACCTTGTGAAACATTAACGTCAGAAAATGAGCGACAGTCGCAAACTAATGCAGTAACTAACGATAGATTACAAGGTACAGTAGTTACACATTTAAGCCGTGGTGGGATTTTCAGTGACCAAATTAAGACAGGTTTATTGCTGAGTCTGCCACTGAATTTTTTTAATCGGTGAATATTTGGCATAGCTACGGGCGTAAAGGTGAATTATGTCGTGCACTTTAGCAGTGTGATGGGCACGAGACAACTACCTTCTTGCCAAATGTTCACTGATTTTAAATTTTTTGACTGGCAGACTCGGCAATAAGCTTTTATTATTTCAGTTATTGACAACCCCACCACACCTTAAACATGTTGCTATACTGCTAAATGTTGCTAAACCGTGTAGTTGCCTTGTAATTTATCGTTAATATCTTGTTTTCTGACATTAATGTATCACAAGGTAGTGTGGCAATATACGCTAGGTGTGGTAAGATTTTTAGTAATACTGCAAATTTACTAGAGAATATCACCCATTGAAGGAATTTTAAAAGTCGATTAAGATTTGACCGAGATACGGTGTCTTCCTTTTTATGGAACACGTTGTATTGCTAACTGCTGCACAACTGTAGGAACAAGTTGTACAACAAATCCACAACAGATCGAAGTAATGGAGTTAGAGCATTACGGTCAACGGACGTGTATTGAACTATCTGCGTCCAGCCACGACGCTTCGACTGTCGTAAGCGTGGTTTTATTGACAACATGATCGACTTCCCGAGGTGAAATTTCATAAGTCCAGAGTTTGGAACAAAGTTTCAGAGGGAAAGTGCCCTTATTTTAAAGATACTCGAATTTCTAGAGTTACTAGAGTTTCTAGAGTTAGATTCCACCATACCACCTATCATACACTACAACACAGTGTAAGATAGGTGGAAGAAAGCCTCCATGCCAAAGCCAACTCGATTCGTTCACGCGGGCTTGTGACAGACAGACACAGACACAGAGCCATAGCTATAGCAGAGCGGCGCGCGGTAAAACCAACCGTCTGAGCAGCGGTAAAGGTCAATTCTACAGTGTGTCCAGAAAAAAGTGAGCCCCAAACATTTTACACTGATAAGTGCAAACAAGTCCCGTATTGAACAAAATTCAGCTTGCAGTCGCCCAGAAGTATTTGAGTCACTGTCGCCAACTTTCATACGATTCCATCATACCACTTAACAGATTTTCATTTTTTAAATAAATTGTTGTCACAGATTTCAGTTACCGACATGACTTGCTTAGGCTTACTACGCACTCGGGACGCACGTCACTTACATCATGCATGACGTCATTTTGTTGATAAACAAAATGTCGTCAAAAGAAGATAGAGTTTAATGAAAGTTCTTAGAGTTGACGAGGGATGTGGTGTTAAAAGAATAATGACTGAACGGAGGACACTTTGAGCAGAAACTAAACTTTAAACGGTCAGACTATTTAAATTGACAGCAGCTGTGTTTGTTAACCGGATTTTCGGCTGGTTTTATTTAGAGTTTAATCTCTGACCAACATTAAGGTGTATTTTGCAGAAACGTCACACCATTGTTTGAAATACGTGTGGCTATCCTTACGTAAAATTATATTTAACTCCGTGAAGTTTTACTGATGGTATTGCTAAATTTTTAGGGGGGGGCTCACTTTTTTCTGGACACAGTGTATTATATTAGGGCCTACACCGGGAGTCGAACTCGCACGAACGCTGAGTCGCGAGTCCAGCGTCCTAGGCACTAAATTGCCAGGCCACATGCACGTGAGCGCAGAGGCGGCATTGGAACTGTGGATCGAGATGGTGAAGTTGCACGTGCCTCCGTGGAGACGGATGCGGGCGGCCGTGATTGGCTGCGGCAGCTGGCACGTGCCTGTCACACCTGGCCGAGCTTGTTATTTCCATGTCGGATTGACAGCGGCAAGCACGGCAGACAGAGTGCGTGCCATTGCACGGGTCACATCACCGCGCTGATGAAGACGGCATCGTCCGTTGAGTCCAGCTGCTGCAGCTGAAGTAGCATCAGCAGCAGCAGCAGCAGCAGCACATTAGCGGCGTAGCGCCGGACCGACAGCTGAGTCACTCCAATCTATGCACCAGTGATGGGCAAATCACATTCGCGATTGGGATTCAGTTCGCGATTTGAGCACATTTGGCGAATTGATTTGAACTATAAAGATTCACTTCAAAAGACCGCGGTTTGATTTGAAAATTGTTTTACAATTTTCGAGATTCGGTTTGAAATAAAGTTAAATCGCGACAAATCAGCTGCTTCTTACCGACTCAGAACGGAAGGCGTAATCGTCTAAATACTTTTTCCTCGGATGCAATTTAATGCCAAAACTGCACCGCACTAACTGACTGATTAACATTGTGTATGTACTATGACTGACTATACGACGTATGTGAGATTAGGCCTAAAGTATACTGCACACTGCATCTCATGTCGCTCCCTTTACTTTCTATTGAAAATTTATTTACATATGCATTTTGGTAAAAATTTGCGATACAATTTGAGATTTGACCTGGAAAGATTTGAGATTTGAAGAAAAATAGGGATTTGCGATTTGGCTAAAGGATTTAAATCCATTTCTGGGAAGATTTGAGATGTTAGTTAAAGATTCGATTTGAGATTTGCCCATCACTGGCATGTAGGCCTACGAGCGGCAAGTTGTGCGACATTCAGTCAACTGCCGTCAGTCATGGACGCAATGCGGGGGTCCAGTCCACGCGTCAGTCGGCGTTAAGCACTGATTGACACGAAACATTGTCACGTGCTCGTTTCAGCGTCAAAACGCTGCACTTCAGCGCTATGATTAGAAGCCCATGATGGAAGTCGAACCACTGGTCAGCGTGGTAAAGGCTAAATTCCACTACTGGCGCCCGACCGGACCCGCGCGGACCTGAACGGACCCGCACGGACTTTGTCGGAGACCCGCACGGACCAACGGAGTTTCTCGGCGATCCGGGTCGTTCGGGTCCGTGCGGGTCCGGTCGGGCCCGTGTAGTGGAATTTAGCTATAATGTAACGAATTAAAAGGGAACAAGAGAAGAAATGTCCAGATACATAGTGATTTCAATTTGCAACGGGTCGGATGAAGGCGAAGCTGTATATTGCCTCATTTCAGCTAACAGATGAATTAAGACAATGCACAATTGCAAACTCCATATCGACTACGAAAACTGAAATACAACTGATCCGTTGCATGTTGGTTATTCGCCTGCATGTAACAAGTAACAAGTGTATAGCAGTTCTCAAAGTTGCCACACCGCTACGGGAACTCACATGCCACATGGGATCACACAATGTTACCTGCCACCCGACAGAGGTGACATTCCCGCCCTTACCCCAGCCGAAGCTGGTACTCGATTAAGCGACCCCGGAGGGATGCAAGGCTGAGTTAACCTAGTTGGCTTGTTACATACCGAGATGGAATACCCGCCAGAAGACGGTCACCCATCCGAGTACTAACCGGGCCCGACGTGCGTTAACTTCGTTCATGCCGAACGCCGCTAACCACTACGCCACGCCGCCAACAAGCGTATATCTCAAATTGTTTATGCATAATGTTTCCAATAATTTATAACTATGGTCATTTATTGCGAGGCGCGATTCGCATACTCGGACCCGAGATAAGCCACTGTCGTGCACTGTCAGCGTAAATTACGCCGAGAAACGAAGGTTTATATGGCTAACCTCATGCCTGCGAGACGAGACACCCACGCTGTCTGTAGGCCTATATAATCAGCGATGGAAGCTAGCTTTGCACGAAACAGTTGAGACACGCGTGCATGCCGCGGCACCGACAAAACACGCGTTCAATAAACGCTGACTGTCTGCCAACAACCGCGTGGCTGCCGACATAACTGCCGAGATGATGAATTAATTAGCAGAAGGCGTCGTTCAGCGTGCGCAGCAGGCTGTATCTCGCCATCGCAATCACCCGTCGAGTGTGTTGCTTCAGCGCCGCATTCATTCACTAAAAGTAAAGGTAAAGGAGTGCCATACGCCATGAGGAGTGTGCTCGTTTCCCTTTCTTAGGCCGTGACCCCGTATATGGACAAACCACTGAAGTCTGTGACGCATGGCCAGTGCGACGCCAGACCTACGGTTACCTTCCCAGCTGCAGGGCATCACCGTCCCTTGATCGGTACCAAATTATACTGCGTGGTGACACATGTGTGTGAACAACCTGCCCAAGGTTGTTACCTGAAATCGGAACGGCCGAGATTCGAACCCGCAATACGTTTTGAGTCGCAAGTCCAACGCCCTAAGCACTACGCCACCAGTCCACACATTCGTTCAGTCCTCGACCTGCATGCAACTATGTGTGGCATTGTCGTCGTAAAAGAAGAGCGGAATCCAGGATCTAATTAATTGTTTCTAGGACCAAGACGCACCCTTCCGAAAATTTCGTTAAAAACGTTTCGAGTAATTCTGTCGACAGACTCAGAAACCTAACCAAAACATGGCCGCCGGCGCCTTGGAGCCGGTATAAAAAATTAAAAATAAACTTTATTCGCTACAACAATTGTGGTAGAAATAAGTAAACGAAATGTACAGAGCTGTGTGCATTAGAGCTGAGTGGTTCAGTCACTGGCTGTTGATGGGTGAGTTTGGTACATGGAAGAAGAGTGCGACAGAATAGCAAGTCTAACATCAAGTGGAACCGTGCCAGTTGTATCTATCGACGAGGCAGCGTACGTAATTGTAACGGGAGTGCATGGGAAGCGGAAGTTCTGCGGAAGCAGTGACGTGACAGACACAGAATGACGGATGACGGACGACCACTGATGCTGCTGCTGCTGCTGCAGATAACGGCTGTACGCAGTGCTGCGTGTCCATTGTGTTAGTCGGACGAACCGTGCGCATCATCACCGCCAGAACGAATGATATCCGGCGGCCGCCGCTGGCAGTAATTACAGCAGCACATGACACTGTGTAACCGACCGACCGACCACGTCTATGAAACGACCTAACGCAATCTCATCTGTTGTTTCATATTCGTCAGCAGATCGAAATACGATACTGGCTAGAAAGTGGAAATGTACGCCTATAGCAAAACAGTCTGAAATTTCGGCAGCCGTATAGTGTGCTATGATAAACTTAACATTAAAATCCGAGACTCGACAGCTATACGCCTATACTAAGGCGACTGTGTTCTTAGTGTTCTTATTGTCTATTCCTAGGCTAAGGTAGCCCATACTCGATTGCCGCGCGTAGGGTTCCGGAGCTAATTCCGGTTCTTGGCAGACAGCCTGCAGGTGACGTGAGTCATAAACCCGGCGGTAGGCTGCCATTACTTTCGCCAGGCCTGCAGGCAGTTACCCTCGCAACCTTTAAGAGGGCTGCTACCAATTTCGCTACTTGGTGAATAGAGACACGATGGGTGTGAACAGTTTGCCTAAGACTGTTACCCGAAAGCGTCGCGGCTGCGATTTGAACCCAGGCCGTTCTGCGCCTGAGTCCAGCACGCTAACCACTCGGCTACCGAGCCACCTCTGTCTCCTTGTTACGTCTCATTATTTGAGAAGTTTTAATTAAGCAAAAGATCAGTCGTCCGTGTAGTAAACGACTCTTCGTTTGATGACGTCGGTATAGTGTCTGGATATGATGAGGAATTCGCACGTTTCTGCAGTGGTGTCTCGTTATGGTGTAGTGAAGTGAATGGCGCCCGGTGCTGTCGGTATAGGCGGAGCTTAAATTGCAGCACGGCCTGTGATTGGCTACAACTGATGTAGTGTAAGCCTAAATAACTGCGGAATTCAACGTGTACTGACGACAATAAAAGAATAATTTAAAAATATTTTAAAATGAGATGAGACAGTGCGTTGTCGTCGTAATCGCACAGACTCCGCCCCCGTCGCACGTCACGCTGACTAGCCCCGCCCACCCGCCGCTATTGCACCCATAGCGAGTCACCACTGGCATCAGCGGAATCCCCTATAACGAGTCACAGTCATTACGTCGTCCGCGTACAGCGGATAATGACGGTTGAGGTAGTTAGGTGTCGAGATGACCGCGGGCTTAATCATGTCCTCGACACCTCTGCCGTTGGCCGCCGCCACCATCACTTCACGCAAGTCAGCTCGCTATTCGCTAGCACCGCCGATATCGCTGACCGTCGCTGATAGCTGACCACATGCAGGCCTATTATATATTATACTTTTTTGTTCAGAGTATTACTGTTGCCGGCACATGTAACTTCATATCTAACAAAGCAGTCGTAGACAGCAACTTCGCCCCCAGTGCACTGGTGAGTCAGGTTCGGTTTAATAAGCATACATAGGCGCTGGAACAGGTGGATACGTTCCCGTACCTTGGGTCCCTGATTACAGAAGATGGTGAGTGTACGACGGAATTTCGCACCAGGTTAAACAGAGGGCAGGCGATCGAGGCATCACTGCAGAAGATA
>Ga0126325_10000386_pt1 | contig 11983 bp, 9 predicted proteins | sample InaspJWI14metaG_FD_94487 | JGI IMG/M metagenome (GOLD analysis project Ga0126325, IMG submission 94487) | Marine gutless worms symbiont microbial communities from Oahu, Hawaii - Inanidrilus sp. 1 OAHU.JWI-14 metaG | ecosystem: Host-associated > Annelida > Digestive system > Unclassified | place...
AAGCAACTAAACAGTTGTGAGTGTGCATGCAAGATAGGGCATGGAGGCATAAACAGAGGTAAATGTACTGTGGCAGAACTTGTTACAAACTATTATTTAATGTTTAGATTTAATGTTCTATATCTGATATAAATGAGATATTGTCGATTTTTGAGTATAGTAAATTTTGTTTACACCTTTGCCTATCGTGAGATTTCATGCCGAGATCGAGATTTCCTAGTCTTTGAACTCGTGTATTATGAATAGCCTGAAGTGCTAGTAATTGCTGTTGTTTAAATTGCTATAATTGTTTATTATGTGCAACTAGCAGAGGGTGAATACTGCCAGCTTGGTGAAATGGTGCAAATCCCCAAGCAAACTGCTGAGGAGTTCTCTAATGGAGAACTGCAACCAGCTGAGAGGCATGATATAGATCAGCAAGCTCCTTCGTCTTCAAGTGTAAAGAAAGGTGGCCAGCAGCGGCCACTGATGGGACGTGTTACTTCTACCCTCGACTCCTCTGCTCGGTTGCGACGAACTCAGTTCAGTCCAACAGGTTGACAAGAGCATTGTGACTCCTGATTCTTGTGTGCTATACAATTACTTTCAGTTACTTACATACTTAGTCATTGCTTACTGCTTCAAATCTTCACCACAGCTTACAGGATTGATTTATAGCACTCACTGTCTTGTGTACACAGTGAACAAAAATTAATCCCATGCAGTGTTTTGCTTGTAATTCAGCACTGGTTAGGAATTTGTGTGTGAGATTGTATGTTTTAATGACGGTTTTGTCACATGCTTTGTTGACTGATTACATTGAAAATGTGTTTTTTCAAGGTACTAAAGATAAAGTGCCAGATCTTCAGAGGTCACAGAGCCCACGGCATGTTAAATCATCAGTGCCACCTACAGCACATTCTGATTGGTTCTTATCGGAAACAGGCTAGTTGCAAACTGTACTGCATTGATATTGTTTTTTGATACTAATAGTATATTAGTGCCTTCAGTGCTTTGACGCTGTTGGTTGGGCAGCAGGAAGGGCATCTGGCCTGTAAAAAACTGAGTGGTGGGGTGCTGGCGTGTTTATCTGTCTGGAGTAAGGTGCAAATTTGCATATGGCCCAGCTGATGCCACTGCCACTCACTGTCTCTTGCTTCAGTAAAATCCAGATTGGTTTTACCTTTCTGATGCCAGCTCACCTGGGAGGGTAGTCCCAGAAAAGGGCCGTTAAACGGGGTGTGTGTAGTATATTAGTGTTTGTAATAAGAAACAGGTTGCTGTAGTCCTGACATTGGGCTAGGGCCGTTTTGCTGCTGCCACCTTCAGAATAAGGTTTGAGAATATCGACTATGCTTAAATTGGCTTGTAGATGCCCCCAAATTGCCTGTTCCCGAGGGGTTCACCCGAGTCCACATCCCAAACAGCATCTCAATCGGTTCATCGGTTTCAGCACAGGTCACTGTTTTGACCATCAGACATGCACACATACGTCTGTAACAACAGGCCGCATCTTATGCTTTGCATGGCAATACGACCTAAAATGCTTGTATTCAGAAATGAATTGCTGAGAAAAGGGAAATTGAAAATGCAGATGTTTGTGAACATGCAACTGGATAAATCCTACATTATGTTCTATTTTGTGCAGGAAACGCCACAGTAAGTGACCTTTTCACCAGAACTATGACACCAGACCAGATGAACACAGAAGCACTTCTGCAGTCTCGTGATTACTTTGCTGCCAGCACTGGCTTCTCGGACACTGCAGGAAGCAAGGCTCTGCAGTTCACACACAGCCTACAAGAAACAGGAGATTCACGGGCTGAGACTGGCATGTCAGACAGGACTGACGTGACTGGTGGCAAGGCATCAGCTGCTGCTGCTGGTGGTACATCCACTGAAGATGAACTGCGTGCAACGTTTAATGTTCCACGCCGAGTAATAACGATACCAACAGTTAGTCAGTTTGACAATGGAGGATCTGGCTCTGAGGATGAACCTTCCGAGTTGTCTATTGGACGATGATTCATTCATGCTGCACCAATTATTTTCAGCACTTGATTATCCAATACGTGTACTTGTTTCGACGGTGTACTGTTTTCAAGATAATGAAGACATTTTTGTGGCCCATCAGTTTTGCTTTTAATAGATTGATGCACCATATTCATTGTACATGAAGCTGGTTTCTGTAATTATGTGCATGCTATGAAACAGTTTTTAGTCTAATTGGTCTGCACTAATCTGTTGTCCATGTTTTCTTCTTTGTGTGATAACAGTATAAATCGATGGCTTAGTGGCTGTTCTAAATGACTTCCTCTCTTCCGTGCTTATAGTCAAAATGTCAGTTTACATTCAACAATGTCAGTACATATTTGATATCATGTTCAACAGCTGGTAATTCTGTGTTGAATGCTGAATGAGAATGACTTGTGTTTAATGAACACAAATACATCCAGTGTGATATTTACACTGATGCCATTCTGCACTTTTACACCAGGCCAACACACTGCTAAAAGATGGAAAAAGTGTACGAACAATCATGTTCTTGCTTGTAACTTTGCCAAACATTCACCGATTTAAAAAAAATTTCACTCACCAACTCAGCAATAAACCTTTCTTAACAACTCCACCTCACCTTAAATATGTAGCTACCCTACCTTGTGATTTGTCGTTAATAGCTTGTTTTGCCGACATTAATGTTCACAAGGTAGTGTAGCAACATACGCAAGATGTGGTGGGATTTTGATATCTATTTTAGTGAAAATTCACCAAGGAATATTCCCGTGAAAAAAATTCTTAAATCGGTTAAGAATTGACAGAATTATGGTCATGCGTTTGTGGCCCCGTTTTTTGGCCCACCCTGTATATGTAACAAAAGCACATCGGCAAAACTTGAAGATACAGTAACACAAACACTAAAACCAGGTTTTCTCACCTTGTCTGGCCTAGAATGAGGGTAAAAGCCTACTATTTCAAAACACGAGGGCATACATAGGGCAACCAAATGTCAAAATAATGTGAATGTTTCATCATAAAAAGCAAAGCGCGTTTAACTAGAAGTCCCAAAGTTGCACTTGCAAGCTGGTTAGGAATGCCTCTGTGTCGAAGATGCATGCTCGTATGTACGCTTGCACGCATCAGCCACATGTATGAATGAAAAAAATTCTGAGATTTATGATACCAGTTATAGTATATCTGAGATTTGTTTTGTTGAGCGTGAAACAGTAAGAGGAAATCAGCAGTAGGTTAGTCTAAAATTTCAGGTTACCAGATACATTGAGAATGAGAAATGTGGATTTTCACTAGAAATGATGAAAATGTATAAAACAACACCAGCTGTAGAGTTATAGCCATTTACTGAAATACTTAAAACAGTACCATAATGTGGAGGCCTATTACTTGCAAATAACAATCACAAATTCACAATGCAGTGCAGTAATGCCATTTCTCTGAATAAGACCTTAAATAGACAAGAATCACATGAACACAGTTAATGAAAACCAGTTTATCTTCTAAGAACTGTGAAGGAGTCCGTTGCTATTATTTAATGGAATCACACACATGAACTTTGCCACAACTAGCAGCTAGCATAAGACTTCACAAATAGTGCTATTGTCTTACAAAGTGCACATAACTAAATACAAAGATCATAAGACAGCATTTCAGTGAAACAGCTGATATAAGTCACATAACTAGATGAAACAGCTGACATAAAAGTCACATAACTCGATGATAAACATCAAGCAACACTAGTTACAGTACTGTACGCAAAACCAGACATGGAATACAACACTACCAGTAACTTGATAGTGTGAAAATGGATGACAATACATCCTGAACTAAGTTTAATTGCTATAATTCACCACATCATTGTTCCAACTTTCAAACCCTCCAGCAAATACAGCAGCTGAATTGCTTGTTGAATTACAACATTGACTACACTATGTTGAATGAATCTTGCCATGCAGTTATGCACAGAAACAGGAACTTAAAACCAAAGTGCTTACAAACCAGACTGCACTGCTGCAGCAAAGAGAAGTAGATACAATATGTATAAATGCACATTTTACAATTTACGGGTCACGAGCAAAGTAGTTAGTGGCATCGTTTTTCAGATATTCAATTATTTGACATCAAAAAAATAGCATGTCATATAATCAGCATTACACATACTGGTCAGTCAATCTATGAAAGCAAATATCATAAAAACAGTATCCTGTATCTGCATCATCTTGTGCAGTTTAGAAGATGATGGCTGCATCTCTATGTGAAACTACAGCTTTCCACATCACATCATGTTCCATGACACTAGCATGTTCAGATAGATTTGTGACAAACCAGTATGATAAACTATACACTGACAGAGCATGGTGACATACACACACCCGTTTACACACCCATTTAACGGCCCTTTTTCCGGGATTACCCAGGTGAGCCGGTACCAGAAAGGTAAAACCAATCTGGATTTTTCTGAAGCAAGAGATAGTGAGTGGCAGTGGCATCAGCAGGGCCATATGCAAGTCTGCACGTCGCTCCAGACAGATAACCACGCCAGCACCCCACCACTCAGTTTTTTACAGGCCGGATGCATGGTGACATACGTAAGTGTCAAATCAACAAATGTTAATCAGCTGACTGATCAGCATTTACATAAACGCAATCTAATCCTCGCCCTCTGTGCGACTTTCATCACCAGATGCATTGTCCTCATTTCTTGCCAACTTAGGTTCATAGCCATCATCGTCTGATTCACGACCTGCATCTGTTTGTCTGTTTGGCACAGATGATTTGCTTTCCCTTTCCGAACCACGAAAAGGATCATGATCACTGTTGCCATCATGTCCTTTGGTAGTATGATGCTCCGGTTCTTTTGGGTCACCTCTGGTACTTCGAACACGGGAACTTCTCTCCTTACTATGTTCTCGACTCCTGCGTTTTTTCCCAGAACGTGGTGGGGAAGTGCTGCGCGATCTTGATCGTTTGCGCAATGTTTTCGGACTTCTGCTTCTGTGACGTGAAGACTGTTTACGTTCTTTCTCCGAGTCCTTACTTGTTTTCTTGTCATCAGTATCACGTTTTGAGGTACCTTTAGCTGGTGTGTTGTCACGTGATTTTGTGTCTGTCTTCTTTTTATCTGGTGAGCGGGAGCGTCTTGGCTTGCTAGACTTTGGGGATCGTGATTTGCTGCGGCGACGTCGATCTCGTGATTTGGACTGTGACCGACGTCGAGGAGAACGAGAACGTGACTTGCGGCGTTTTGGTGACCGTGATCGCCGCTTTGACCTCGATCGAGAACGACGTCGTGAGCGACGAGATTGAGACCTCGATCGCTTTCTTGATCTTGATCGTGAACGATGCTTGGAGCGGGATCCACGTGAACGTGATCTACGTGAGTGAGACCGAGACCGACTTTTGCGGTCTGGATCTAACACAGCTGAAATCAAAGGCTGCGCTTCATCGACTTTCTTCATTGCCTGCTCTAACTCCTTGCTTGTGGCACCCACCACTCCTGTGCCAGCAGGTTTAGTTATTGCCATATTTGCTGGAGACACATGAATTACACACCCACCAACAGTCTGACCAGTCAGAGATAATGCCTTTATTACCGAAGCTTGCTCTGTAAACTCAATAAATGCTGCTCTGGAACCCAATTCTTCATCTCCTGCCATTCTGACATACTTAACTTCACCTGCCTGTGCTCCAAAGAGCTGTAATAATTGTTCTGCGGTAACTGATGGATTCAGGTTTGATACATAAATCGTGCGGCGAATCTCATCACCAGAGTTAACATCTGCAGGGTTTGTCAGTATTCGAAGAGCGGTTTTCTCATCTGGGATTTTTCCGTCCGCCACTGGAGCAACAATTAGTGCTCGGTCGATAAAGACAGTATTGGAAAGATGGAGCGACACTCCGACATCTTCCGGATATTCATACTTCACAAAACAAATGCGAGAAGTGCTAGGAGTTGTTTCCAATTCCGGATACATGACAATGTCGTCAATTCTTCCAATAAATCCAAACAGTGTTTTCATCTGATCCTTTGTCGCAGTAGGAGCCACATTGGTGACCTGGATAACTCGACACTCTCCCGGCATTTTCATCGATACTGTGTGTAACTGGAAGATTAATCAAAATGTTCAGCGAACAACAGCAAGCCCAAGCTGGTAATTACCTCACAATAAGGTCAAAATTTAACAATTTCACCAAAACACATTACTACATCAGAAACCGGAAACCAAAAGATTCTACACTAATACACTTGGCTTTTATAAAGTAAGTAAACGGTCAAACTTGTGCAGGTGGTGTAACCACGGTGGTGTAACCGTGTAATGTAATGTTCAATGTTGTGACTTGTGATGGTGATTTGTGAGTTGTGCCCATGGTTGTAGCAGCGTCCATTATTGTTAGCTTTTCACGGTTGGACTGTAAGAACTTGTTTCTGCAGTCACTTAGAAGATACATGTAGGCCTACAAGGCCATAATGCGGCGTTGATTGCATGATTATGTGTTTAGCCGTTTTATGCCGCAACTCCCAGCACCCGCCCTGTAAAAATTGAGTGATGAGGTCACGATGAGGTGTTGATGTGGTTATCTGTCTGAACCGACTTGCAGATTGTTTGCATATAGTCCAGCTGATGGCACTGTACCCCGAACTCCCATAATCTCTTTAATTGCCTCATTAAATCCAACTACTTTCTGGTATCAGCAGTGGCGTATTTAGGGGGGGGGGGCACTGGGCGATGCCCCCCCTTTGGCCTGAACGCAAAAATTTTTGGAACACATTAAACCAAAAAATTTTTTTTAATTTCTGGTGAGGGGGCACAGACCCCTCCCCAGACCCCTTCTTCAGTAGGGAGGGGACACCCCCTCCCCACACTCCACCTCATCGGCGCCTCGAACCTCGCGTCTTTGGCTCTGGCCCCCCTTCACAAAATCCTAAATACGCCACTGGGTGTCAGCTTACCCAGGTTGTCCTGGAAAAGCCGTTAAACGGGTGTAGTCGTAGAGTATAGTCTTGCTTCTTATAAACCAATAAATACTATACCATTGCGTTAACGGCGACGAATAAAAACCGCAAAAATCATTGAAAAGGTGATATTACCCACCATCACATCGCCTTAATGTCAACGTGATGCTGAGTAAAAAGGTAAAGTTTTCCCATACTCGTTACCGAGCGTTAATTGGGCCCGGAGCTGATCCCGGTGTACAGGCAGTTAGCCCACAGGTGACGTGAAGTGATCACGCCATATACCCGGCTGTAGGCTGCCGTCACTTTCTGCCAGGCCTGCGGTTACCTCCGTAGCTTTCACCAGATGGCGCTACCTGTAAACAGCAACACACATCTGATTCCAGCTTTACTACTCATTTATCGACCCAGAAAGGATGAAAGGCTGAGTTGGCTGACCTGCAGCGAATGGCGGTTTACCCACATTAGTGGTCACCCATCAGCTGCAGGTCGAACGCAGGACAGGGAAAGAGACAGACTTTCTACCACTGTGCTACGCCACCAACTGATGCTGAGTAATACGACCTTTTAATGATTTATGTGGTTTCTGATCCGTTGCCGTTAACATAATGGATAAACTGCAGTTTTTAGTATGAATATTTACTGTTTATTGTCAAAATTGTGTAATGTGTAATTACGAAGTATATTATAGCAGTTTTTCGATTCGCTAGATGGCGGCAATTTAATGCCATATAAGATTGTCGAAAATTAAAAATTTGACTTTACGTCAAGCTCTGGGGACCAACAGGCATCACCGTTCCAAATTTAATCAAAATTGGTCGAAAGGTTGCAGAGATATGGTGATTTAACGGTTTTCAGAATGGCAGCTCACCGCCGTCTTGGATTTTTGAAATTTTTAACGATCTGGGTGGTTAATAGACTCATTTTCAAGCACCGTACCAAATTTCGTAAGGATTGGTCACGTGCCAAATTTCATCAAAATCGGTCAAACGGTTGCAGAGATATGGTGATTTAACGGTTTTCAACATGGCGGCAGTCTGCCGTTCTGGATTTGTGAAATTCAATTTTTTAGCGGTGGGGGAGCTTAAGAGGCCCATTTTGCATCAGCGTACCAAATTTCGTAAAGATCCGTAGCGATTTTGTGATTTTTCAAGATGGCGGCCGTCTCCATCTTGGATTTTCAAAAATTCAACATTTTAATGGTTGATCCGCTGCCAGGGGCCAATATGCGTCACCGTGCCAAATTTCACCAAAATCGGTCGAACGGTCGCAGACTTTACGATTTAACGTTTTTTGAAAATGGCGGCCGTCCGCTATCTTGAATTTGTTTGACACCTATTGGGGCCACCCACGATGACCACTTGGTGGTCTCTATTGTTATGCCAAATTTGGTTAAAATCGATGTAGTAGTTTCTATAATATAAAACTTTCAATATTTTGCTTGTTTGGATTGAAAACGTCTATTCATGCCCCAAAATTGGGGTTTTGGAGGTATTTCACCCCCAAAATGAGGAGAAATATCAAGGAAACCCCCAAAAGGCACATCCTTGCACGAGTCTGCGTAGTTTCAGCCATCAAGCGTGAAAATCCAAGGTCTGACCTGTAGGCGAGTTCATGAAAAATAGGTATAAATGAATAAAAAAATTTAGTCATATTTCACTTATTTGCCCAGAATCCCCCGCGGACTGATTTGCACCAAATTTGGCTCTGCCATAGGGGTTGACGACGTAATCACTAGCAACAATTTTTTGGTGATCGGGAAAGGGGTGTGGATTCTGTGGGGGGTCAAAAATTGCCCTTTCATTGACAAAGCCAGTCACCGTTAACACAGCCGTCGTTACAGAAGAGAACCATTGGGCGAGAAGAGGTGTGTATTTACGGGATGAACGCCATTCCTGATATTCAGCCATGTCGAGGCAAAGAATGTAACACACCTCATTAACACTGTATCAAACAGGGACAGTGACACCGGTGCAGCGGTACACTAACAGCACAGTTAACACCCAATTCACACCTCCCGACCCGACATGACAAAACTGTCATGTCACGTTGGTAATGTAAATTTGGTCATAATGCGTGTCGATGCTGACGTGAGTTTCCCCTACGTGAAAAAGTAAATTAAACAATCACAAATGATGTATGCAAAATTGTCTAAGGCTGATGCAACCTGAAAAGTGAACGAATAGACATTTTTTGTCTATAAACACTTTTTCTTTTTTTGAGTTTTCAGTAACTGACAATGCAATGTATTAAACCTCGACATAAATTGTACAACTAAACAAAAACCATATTTTCCACAACAGTATAAAATAGCATACAAGCACTAATATACATGTCTGTAAACCAAAGTTAGCAATTATAAGTTATTATGAATGTGACAGAATCGACATAAAAATATTACAATTCAAAATGAATATTTAAAAATGCTAGTTGGCCCTCAACATTCAAGCAATGCAGACATGCAAAGGATACATTAAAAACACACTACGATAAAACTGTAGTTTCTCAGAAGTAACTTAACATTTTGTTATGAAAGTTTTCTTGCTTACTTGTACGGTTTCTCGACATCAATCACAAAAATTTCTAGAAATATAATTCTCTAGTCGATAAACAAACGTAAAAAATAACCACATAAAATTTATTCATGTAATATTAAGCCTTTGCAGAGAAACACAATTTTTGTCATGGTATCTTTTACCCGGATCCCGTATTATATAAATAACTTAACTTAAATAACGTCACAAATAGCACACAGGTATGTATAGCAATGTTGAGTTCTGTCATAATCCATAATTAATTTCACCAATTCAGCTGAAATGGAAATTAATCATTAAAAAATAAAAACAAGTATAAAAATTAACAGCTACAAACTGCATCCACATAAGCAGTCAAGTTATCTGCTCGAGCACAGTCAACGGAGTAAGCAGTCACGATATGCATCAATATGCTTTAAAACAAACAAGGATTTAAGTCAGTATCAGTAAAATATTAAACAATACAACCAAAATCACAGTTTCTGTTCAACTTAGCATGTATTCCTACAAAGGGGGCACAATCACTTCAGTCCATGGAAACTTTGGTCCTCCCTTACTGTTGTATCATTAAAAATAATCCATATTACCATCGAAACTCTGCATTAGGATTAGATCAACAAAAGGCAGAAGCAAAGTAACTCCTTTTTAAACACACACACTGACAAATCAAAGGCAATCATAGAATCCAACTCCATCCCCGGTCTGGTGCTGCCCCTGGCTGGTCAGTTTGAGTATACACCTTTTCTGCATTGCCTATTCCTGGCCATTATGTGCAAACATGACGTCATCCATAAGACCAGAGTACACAACGTGTCGCAATGCTGCCAGAGGAGGATTGAGCAACTGTCATAGGCAGCATGCACAAAACTGGTTGAGATTGGATGCACAGTTTCTGAGATTAACCCGGACAGACAGACACATAAACAGACTAACGCAGACAAACAGACACGCTCATCACAACACTCTGCTCCCCTGACGGAAGCAGAATAACAACAAATCCAGCATGCCTATGCTGGCAAAACATAATAACAAAGAGTCGAACAGTGACATCATTGGACATAATCGCGTTCCATTAATTCTACTAAATCTTTGTACAGCTGCGAGAAGGCTGGGCGATCTTCGGGTTCCTAAAATCCCAACAAATGGCAACAAAATATCAGCTGTCGAGAAATACTTCGGTAAAACAGTAAAAAAGTTTATTAATCACAAGCAATTATGCCGACACCAATGCAGTAAACAAATTTTCAGCCTCCATTTAATTACCAGTAAATTACGTAGGCATATTCACAGCTTGAATCATTGCATCTTTGCACATATTTTGAAAAACAACACTTCTATGCTGTTGTTGTACCACCTCATTCTTATACACAAGAAAAAATTGAAAGATGCATAGTCCATGTCATAAGATCTAACAGAAAATTGGTACAAACAACATCAGATAAGCATGAGAAGAAACTGAGAAGTTCAAAACAGTAGTTAAAGAGTGATGGTAGTAAGAGAAGTGAAATGACAAATTACAATGTGCAGAATGACAATAATATGAACAAGAAATTCAGCTACTGCAAGGGGACTGCGCGAGCATACTATGTCAGTCGAAGGAATGCAATAGGCAAACGACCTAGCATGCAAACAACCTTAAAGGCATTCACCCATGGTCACTGATATTGGTGCCATTCAATAGGACACGAGATTTCCTACTAGTCTTCCACTGTAAATATATCTCTATCTCGTACCATCTCTGACATATTCGCACTTATTTTCCAAAATTTTAAGAGGTCACGTGACCCTGCATACGCCCATATACTGCAGAATTTTAACATTTGAAATGTCCACCTTCATCCACTCCAAAGATATGACAGACATAAAATTAAGAAATGAGTCACGCGATCCTGACCACGCCCATATGGGGGCAGTTCGTCATCACAAGGCTAATACTTTACACAGTTAACTTGTATACACAATTTAAAGTCTCTAGCTTTAGCCATTCCAGAGATATTTCGGGGGATATACAATTTTAAAATGGGTTACATGGCCTTAACCACGCCCTTCAGGGATGATTTATCATAGGCAGGTGGGGACTTCATATTGTCAACCTGTGTACTTAATTTGAACTTTCTAACTTTATCTGCTAAGAAGACATGAACGCTGATGCAAAATGTAGAAAATGGGGTGGTTGGGGTCACTCAAGATCACCGGCAATGTCATCATATGACAGAGCACACACGACTTCCTATTTAATTTTAATAGACACTATGTGTCTATCTTGAACTGCTTACGAGACACAGCGAGTTATTTATCGAAAGTCGTCGATTTTCACCTACCACACTTGTCGCCTTGGTTGGGGGTAACCCCATGGAAATTTCATAAATATATCTGGCATCTTAGGAGAAACAAATGAAGCCGGTGAGCAGCTAGAAGACTTCTGCTTGGAGCACGAGTTGGCTCTGGCCAATACCATGTTCAAACAACATCCAAGGCGGCTGTATACCTGGACCTCTTCTGA
>Ga0126325_10000387_pt1 | contig 11977 bp, 8 predicted proteins | sample InaspJWI14metaG_FD_94487 | JGI IMG/M metagenome (GOLD analysis project Ga0126325, IMG submission 94487) | Marine gutless worms symbiont microbial communities from Oahu, Hawaii - Inanidrilus sp. 1 OAHU.JWI-14 metaG | ecosystem: Host-associated > Annelida > Digestive system > Unclassified | place...
AAAATTCACATTTTATAGAATTCTAAAACAATACATTCTTAAACAACATACTCCCCATATATGTTTATCATTACTAACTGATAAAGACAGAGTAATCATGAATGCACAGACTTAAGTGTGATTAATTCGTCTCGTCCAACCAGAAAACCATCTCCCAAATCTCAATGCTCCCATGCCTAATTTTTTTCTTATTTGTTAGGGAATTAGAAATTCTGAATATTTAAGGAAGTGAATTCTTCATTTGTACACATACAACATGACACTGCTGTTTTAAAGAGTGCAACATTTTCTAAGACAGTGTGCAAAGTTACCAAGAGTTTTCTAAATTTTCAGCAACTTCCGAGAATCAGACTCGAGATCTATTTTACACAGTCTTCTCTCAAGCCACAGTGAAAGCAATGTCGACACTAAAAATAAGGAATCAATTCTAATTTATGCACACCTGTACAAGACGCAAAACACTCTCTTGTATATACACTACATACAATGTGTACCTGTTCTTCTTAAGCAATATGCACAGAACACAAATATGAAATGTGCCATAAGTAGATATCAAAGTACAAATCAGTTCAGCTGCTCAAACCAAACAGAGTTTTATAAATGAATTAGCACACACTTGGATAACAATTACACTGTACTGATATATGGAAATCACTGTCAACAACATCACAACGTTCCGAGAGATTATTACATACATGCACACGCACGCGCTGTTTTGGGTCATTTTCCAGACCAATCTCAACTAACCAGCTACCCTTGATTGTCTTCCTCCACCTGTTAAAAAGATAATTGGCACAGGTTACAACAGTGACAAGTACTGGATTTCTCTTGCTCAGTCAATTATGGTGCACATCCACACAGGCAAAATAATGACATGTTGCTACAGGAGACCGGTAGCCAGGGGCCACATAGCTGCTGCCCTCTTACAACTAGTATTGAGTTTACTGACCACTGGCAAGCATGTGCTGTCGCTTTGCAAATAACACAGACTGTATCAAGTATATTGCTGCAGGCAAGCCAGGGTGTGCCAAAGACTGTACTGCCAAAAGTGCCCCTTTGCATGAGGGGATCGGGGCCCCATCTAATACACAGTCCCTTAGGCCCACCCAAGTCCATATCCTGTACATCTCAATCGGCTCAGCCATGTTTGCAGTGCTTACAACTGTGACCAACAGACCGACAGACTGAAAAACCGACCATGCTACTCTGTCTGTAGCAATAGGCCACGTTCGCATGCTATGCATGCAATGCAACCCAATAATAATAACCATAAGCGTAATTTTTTCATTCCCTGGAAATTGAGTACCGGGGTCAAAAAAATTATAATAAGAGCAAGAAATACAACACTGTGTGCAGAGTTACAACTGATGCAAAAGTTTCCTGAATTTGTTTGATAACTTTTTATATATATTTATTATTTTATTTCGTGAGTGCTGTAGTCACTGTAGATTCCAGCCATACGACTGCGTCATTATCTACTTCATGGAGTAGATTCAGTCCACCTTCAAATTTTGTTAATGGGCACATGTCGACAATGTGGTTCATGGTCTGTTGCTGGCCACAATCACAAGAAGGTGATTGGGCAGGCTCCATTTGTGCAAGTTAGCATGACTTGGGCCTTGACCTGTCCGAAAACGGTTCATCAGAGACCACGTATGATGAGGAAGATCGAAACCTGGCTGTCGGATAGTAGGAGATACAGACCGTGTTCCAAAAAGTACATCACTCACCACACCAGTAGTCACAGTTGTCAATCATCTCACATAAACCAGTACATACAAGAACAAAATCAGAGCATAATTTCTGGTATACAAACTGCTGGAATAATATGTCAGCATTAGCAGAAAGCTTGAGTGTCCAGAGTTAGTGTGTATGCAATACACGTGCGTTATCTGATGCAAAGTATATACAGTGTGTATGTCCATATAAATGAACAGGAATTAGAAAGGACTGTTCACAAGGGTAGTGCCTTCTAAGACTACATGAATATATGCATAGTCAGCCAAACAACAGCCAGCCAGGATGTGGACAAAGCAAGTTGTCACAAAATAATGCTGTTTATCAATTTTCACAAAATGCCACTGAGAAGCACTATCTAGCATTAAGTAGTTGCAACATATCAACGACTGGCAAAATCCACTGCAATCTCTATGCAAAACCACAAAGCTCAGACATTTGTATAATTCATGCAAATGTAAAATCATGTCATTTGCCTAAGTTGTTGGTTTACACATTACAAAATAGCTCACTTCAATTATGCCAAATAAGTTTGAAATCAAAATGAAACCAAACACCTTCTGTGCTGGACAATTCAAAAGTAGATATAAAAATGAGGCCGCATGCACCAGGTTAAGTGTCGGACTTGTGATCAAAGGAACAAAATTGGAGCATAATTTCTGGTATACAAACTGTTGGAATATGTCAGCATTGGCAGAAAGCGTGAGTGCCAGAGTTAGTGTATGTGCAATGCAAGTGCATTATGTAATGCAGTGACAAATTGTTGCATTTCAGTCTCAAATTATTAATTCATTTTAAAATTTTTATCAAGACAACCGTCCATCTGTATTAACAGAAAACAGTATCGTAATTCTGCATGCATCGTTTGATAGTAACTTGAATCAACATCTCTTTGTTGTACAGCATATAACATTTTACTGAAACAACCATTTTGAAAACGCTTAACAAGTTTATGAAACAAGCTGTAAGCTGTTTCGCTTGTAAAATTTTCCATATGATTTTTTCATGAAACACTTACTGCATGCTTTGTATCGAATGATTCAAATAACTCTTGCAAATATCAGAAGCAAAAGATTTACAGATTAAATTTTTAAAACAGAAACGACTCTGTTATGCAATGTCTGAGATTCAAAAACAAACCAAGATCATATTAACACAAGGAACGTTTGAAAATGCATAAAAGCAATACACAACAAGTACACCGATTCATTCCGCGGCCCCACTCAGCAGTTAGCAGGATCGTTGCTGTCTCCGCCACCAGCCGAATCCGACATCATGATGCGTGAACCTAAATAAATACAACACACAGTGATCACTACGTAGTGGCAAAAGTAAAGAAACCTCAGAGATCAGACAGTCCAGAAACGCAAGACGAAATTTTTAATTTAAAAAAAACAAACTTTACTAAATTTTCAAGGCCCACTTCTTGAGATTTTCATTTAATTTTTGGCTACTGCTTATTAGTAGCATTATAATATTCGAATAACAAAACAAAACAATTAGCAGGAGAACAGACATTTTACCGAGATGCCATGAAATTTTCTATCAAAATTCCACCCAGGCTCACCGAGAAAGCCATCAAAGTGGCAATCTGTTCACACAAGTGACTTACAGATCGGGTCGTCATCGTCCTGTTCATTCAGTGCGAGGCGGTGATGTGCGGATGACTCGAGATTCATCGGGTCAATTAAAGCATCGTCGTCGTCGTCACTCTCCGCTAGAAGGTTCGACACCATGTCAGCGTTGTTGTCACGGTAACGGCTGCGCAGCACCGAGTAGTGTCTTGTCCTCTGCCGCCGCCTGCGTCAACCAATCACAGCACATGACCTACTGACCTAGTTGTATACAGAGCAACCAATCAATGACAACAAAGCACTCATTTTGGTGTCTACATGTATTCTAATAAATAACTTATTATATACAAATAATGAAACCAGAATAGACGGTGTACAGGCTATTCACTGGAAGACTATTCACTGGGAGACATTTCACCAGATACCAATCACCGGGCGACACTTAATCAGCTGCACTATTGAACAGATGCACTATTCACCAGGGGGAAATTTCACGGGACGACTATTCATCGGTAATTAACGAATATTGCACCCTGGCTAGTGCACCTCACTAGTCCGACATGCAGTTTGTTAATAATGCTGATGCTAATACCAATGACAATATTTACGGTGCTGGCACCATCCATATCCACCATCGCCATTTATTAGTAATATGTAGCCCGAAAGATGATTAGAAGTAAAGGTGCACAGCCTGTGCCCAATGCTGTATATCGCTGTGGCTGTTGTGATAAACACAACCACTGCGACTGTTGCCTATGCCTACAAAGTGACAGTATGTGTTCTCAAGTACGCAGCCATGGCAGCTGAGTTCCGTTGTAGAAGCACAGGAAAGACGATGGTGATCTACCGCAAATTTGAATATGTTAATCTGGGATAGGTTAAAGAGTTAAAAGTGATAACGTTTGTGGATCGACGTTGTGGCGTTGTCGTCGATTTGACGCCCACTTATTTGACCCCAAGTGAAAAGTCACCCGGTAACAGTCTTTCAGTCTCCAGTGACCAGTGTTCTGACGAACAGTCCCCAGTGAACTGTCGCCCAGTGAATAGTACAAAACCAGACTAGACAGCCTCGCTCTAAGTCACAGCAACTAATTTACGATAAAAAAACATAATAAGTAAGCAAAAATGTGTCGTGTTATGTTATATTCCATACAATATGACACACTGCAACTTGCAGCCATAGCCGTAACAGCGAAACAGGAACATTTTTCATCCTGCGACCATGAACTGTGTGGACCAATGACCCTAATCTTTAAACATGGCCTGGATTGAATCAAAGTAAACCAGCAAGCCAAATATGTAGGTCTAAGGTCACTCAGTTCAAAAGCTATCATACTGACACCCATTTAACGGCCTTTTTTCCGGGACTACCAGGGTCAGCCGGTACCAGAAAGGTAAAACCAATCTGGATTTTGCTGAAGCAAGAGACAGTGAGTGGCAGTGGCATCAGCTGGGCCATATGCAAGTCTGCACCTTGCTCCAGACAGATAACCATGCCAGCACCCCACCACTCATGTTTTTTTACAGGCTGGATGCCCTTCCTGTCGCCCAACCAACAGCGTCAAATACGATACGATACGATACGAGATGCTATTTTAACGTGTGCTCGAAAGCCGACATAAGTCAGCTTAATCTACCGCACGGAACCGTGCACTGAAGGCTATCATACTGACACACACACAAACCATCATCCAATAATGCTCTATCTGGACCACTAGAGTAGTCGGCAAAAATGAAAGATAAAATCTGCCAAGTTAATATCTACAGATAAAACAGAGCACCTAATACAGCAGCAGCAATGAGCTCGGAATATTAACAGTGCAGAAGAAAGAGCACTGACTTCTTGTAGAGGAACACGAGAACGCCGCAGACAGCAAGCACGACTATGGCAAGAGTGATACCAACAGCAATGCCGACAACGTTGCTGCCACCAGGTTCATCTAAATATCAAACAGCTGAATACAAACTTTGAGGAACAACATACAGTGTCCTTCTACAGATATACAATGTGCATAGTGAAGCATGCAATGTGGCCGGGATGGATGCCAAGCATTCCAATTGATGCTCCAGGGATGGGCAATGGGCAGTATGCCATTATCTCTGTGTCAACATGAGGTCACAAGTGGGTGAGATGAAAGTGGCCGCAGCTGGGTACATATGCAACTGGGCATTTGCCCCCTCCCCCCAAATCTGTTCCCTGGTTATGGTTTTAGAGCTAAAGTTTAGGGTTTAGACACTAGCAGCCATGTCGTCATCCATTATGAGCACCAAAGCTGCAAACCGTGTCTACAGCAAAGACATACACTGTAAATCAAAAAAGACACCATAACTCGTGCCCATAACTTCACCAAATATTAACCGATTTTTAAAATTGTTTCACTGCCAGACTCAGTAGGAAATTTGTAACAAAGTCATATTTAAATACCGCACCACACCCTAAACGTGTTGCTACACTACCTTGTGAAATATCTGTGTTCAAAAAATCGCAATTCTTAAAAAATAAGTGAAGCAAACTGTTATGCGCAACTTAGCCACTCAAACATTGTTTTAAAATAAATGTCTGGAGAAATAAGCATTATTTAACTCACTAACAAAAAGTTGTTTACATCGGCCACATAAAAAATCCCATGACCCAATGCATACAACTGCCACAACAAAGAAAAGTTGTCGCAGCAAAATACCGTACATGATCAGCAGTTGGTCAGTCAGTGATGGCGTCAGTCTGTCAGCCAATAAGTCAAAACTGGTCTGCAGCAGTTTGATATTTGTTGATAACAAACTCACATTAACCTGCTTATTAACATAACAACGATTAGTAACAGTTTGTGTCCATAATACACAAGCTATTCAACTTATCCAAATATAGTTGACTCTGTAGTTGGATATTTTTGTATTTTTGCAATTTACACTGTACTTTGTTTGTAACTAATCCAGCCGATTGGCTGCCATACCAATAAAATCATCATCATCTGGCGAGATCAGCATCTTTGAGGACAAATGTGCAATACAAATGGGGCACATGAAACAATCACCATTTTGTCTGTAACTCTGCAAAATGTTCACCAATTTTAACAAGAAGCTCAGCTATCGCCGAGGGACCGCGCGATGCATCGTGTCAGTTGAAATCTTGCCAATTGCCATGCAACAGTGCAGACACTACTTGTACGACAAGTCCTGAACAAATCGAAGTTATGAAGTTGGAGGGTTAAGGTGGGCTGATGTATAATAAACATGTGCACTCAACTGTGACGCGTTCAAGTCGCTTTCATTGTTTCATAGGTGTCATAAACAAACCGAAGACGGTCGAGTTGTGTATATCACTTGTATATCGACGACTTGCTGTGGCGAAATTTTCTAAGTCCACAATGCAGAAATTGCTCACATGACCCTGACCACGCCCACTTAGGGAACACTCACTTATCACAAGACTAAGACTTCGCATGGCTGACCCGTGTACAAAATTTGAAGTCTCTAGCTTTAGCCGTTGCGGAGATTTTACATGGGGTGTAAACTTCTAAAATGTATCACATGACCCTGAACACGTCCCTTTCAGGGACGGCTTGACGTCAGCAGGCTGGGACTTGCTACCATTAACCTAGACCAAATTTGAAGTTTCTAACTAAACTCATTACGAAGATATGAGAAGCGGTGCAAAATGTACGAATTGGGGTAGTTTGGGGCACTTAGGGGTCACTCAGTCATCGGCAATGTCACCATTCGATAGAGCGCATATGACTTCCTATTTGCCTTTAACAGAAACCATGCATCTATCATGTACCATTTTCGAGATATAGCCGGTTATTTGTCGAACGTCGCCGATTTTGACCCACCCCACCTGCATTTAGCGCCCACGTAGAGGGTGACCCTGGTACAATTTCGCGGAGATCTTTGGCTTCAGAAAACTAGATAGTGTAGTGACGTTTTAGGCATGGTGGACCATTTAAACACAAATTTTTTTTGCAAATTTACTACCGAGTCCATCGGTGAAAAAAAGTGTGAAAATCAGTTAATATTTGGTGAAGTTATGGGCAAGAGTTTGGTGTCTTGTTTTTTTGACTAACAGTGTAGTAATTACACAAGCCACAATGGACACATCTCAAGATGACTAAGTATACAAATAGTACTTCACGTCTATTTAAAAAATGTCTAGTTTTCAGAAGTTATTCCAGGTGATATTGCATCAATCAATAAAGATATAACAACTACAATTTCTGGAGCGGGTCAGATGTCTTTCATCTCAAAATCAATAAAGGACAAACAGTCCAAAAAATGAATTAAAAGTAATCCAAAATAACCACAAGTGTACTTCAGCGTGAGTACATGAGATACAATGGTAAATTTCCCGGATAAAATGCCACAGAACATCACAAAAAAACTCTTCCAGACTTCTGACAACGTTAAGTCATACGACTGATTGCGTCAAAATTTTATGTCTGACTTAACACAAAAAAATCCAGATTGGTGTTACTTTTCTCGTACCAGCTGACCCGGGTAGTCCCGGAAAAGGGCCGTTAAACGGGTGTGTGTGTGTGTTAACACACAAAAAAGGTCACTTCAGATATCTTCTTCTTAATTATTTAGCATGATACAGAAGAAACTAAGTCTAATGCACCAAACCAGACAAAGATATAATAGCATAAAAAGAGATTTGGTTACTTTGTAATATGGACTAGGCCTATTCTTACGTGTGCCACACTTCAGTCACATTATTAATCACATTATCAACTGTTGTTTATTACTACTGAGCAATTAAGCACCTGTGACAAAATACCATTATAGCGATGACGATTAGTACACTAGCTACAGAGAAGCTCAAGTTGATGAGTATATCACGAAGGCCCCTCGTCACTGAACAAAATGTTAACAGTCCATCCACCTAAGGCCAGTGCACTAATTGTTGCATTATTTGATTCTGAACTGTAATTACTATGGCATCAGCAGCGTTAGACAAACATAAGTGTTAGCAATGCATATATAAAACTCCATCAATGATAGCAAACATCTCAATAATGATGCTGATGATACATGTTAGGTCATTTCATGCAAAAAAAAGCAAAACCACTGAAGGCTTAGCTACAAATATGGAGAAGTATTCACTATTGTTAATGAAACCAAAAGGCTTAACACCAAGATCTAGACCACAATATCAAAGCCAACGCCAACATCAAGATCAAGACCAAAAGCTGTTGGGACCAATATGAGGAAGACCAAGAGGAGGATGATCTTTTGGTGCTAAGACCACAACAGCAAAGCAGCAGACCAAAAGAGCGAAGCATATCGAAACACCTCGGTTTGATAAACAACCATGTTACATAACTGCTTGATGACTAACGTCATTCCCATCACTGGAATACATGGAAGAAAGCTGCACAATCCACACGTTCATTCCTGGTTCTGGTTTACAAGATCAAAACCAAGAATACAATTTTCTAAGACTTAGACCAAGACCACAAAATTACATGACAAACACTACCACTGCAGAACATATGAACTGTGCAAAGGCCAAAACATAACAGCAGGACTCAGAAAACTCAGCATCAGTTTTTCATATCCAAGTTAACATTTCTTGGATAAGAGCCCAAAGCATATTACTATGCTGGCTCACACACTTTCAGTAAAAAAATGCCACAAATATGGCAAATAAGAAACCAGTGCCGAGTGATACGGCATATTAGTACAAAATGCCACAGCAAAAAGTAAACAAACCAATGCTATTATCAATACTACTGATGTAAATTGAAGACAACTGTATTTAAAAGTTGTCTCAATATTTTTTTGCTCTATGTAAGAAGAAAACAAAGCAAACAAACGAGCTATGACTTCATTAATTACACGGCACGGCCGTGACCGCGGCGGCTCATGGTGGCAGCCGTCGCGATTGATGCCTACCACTGCAGATGAGATGTGCGGATGCAAACATTTTTGCTTCCGCCGAATTACCGCCCGCGTCCGCGGGCGTCTGCAGAGGATCGGTATTCAGCCTTACTATCAGCAGCATTGGCAGTTAGATACATAAAAACTACAAGTGTCCGCAACTTAACGCAAAAAAGCGTTCTCGTCTGCCGCAAACGATGAGTACGAGTATAAGCTTGCAGACGTGTTCACGGACGCGTCGGCGTACGTTTGCGGACGTGTCTGCATTGTCCACGTTTACGGACGCGTCCACAAACGCTTGCACGTATGCACAGCATCCATGAACGCATCGGCAAAGGTGTCTGCATTCACGGAAACGTTCTCGTACACAAATCTCTGCTGAGCTGCCTACAGATATGATCTGTTCCTAATTACTCTCTCCAGTGAATGGTTGGCGATGAACGGCGGGGGGAAGGGGAGAGCAGCTGGCTGTCACACCGGTGCCTAGAACCTGAAGTGGGTCAGTGCTGCAGTAGAAACTTGACCTATACTTGACCTGTGCACGCTGTCAGCGTCAAGCAACAGCTACAGAAGCCTGCAACTGAGCGAGTGCTGACCAACACGCTGAACTCCGGTCTCATCGTCACTTCTGGGAAACTGGCAAGCTGATCAGTTCACGTGTATAACATACACCCCGACCTTGAGAGAGGTAACTATGGTGAAAATTGTGCATATGATAATCAAATATATATGGTACTTGAAATAGGAAAAGCTATGGCAGTAAAAAACAAATAACGTAAACTTTGCATGCATGCATGTTACCATGTTACTATGGTAGACATCACAATACTATATATTATGCAGGCAATCTCACTACGGCATGCTATCAGCACATAACTAGCAATACCAGCAGCCTATTAACCTGTTACTACTGATGTATCAAAAGCTGAAGTTGCCCGTGAAAAAGTCGTATTTGCCACCACATATGAATCAGAACTAGCCGGCATGACTGTAGTATCTGCAAGATACTATATATTATGCAGGCAATCTCACTATGGCATGCTATCAGCACATAACCAGCAATACCAGCAGCCTATTAACCTGTTACTACTGATGTATTAAAAGCCGAAGTTGTCAGCGAAAAAGTCGTATTTGCCACCACAGAACTAGCCGGCATGACTGTAGTATCTGCAGATTGAAACTTGTATTTGTCACCTTACGTGAAGTTAAAAAAGCCGTAGTTACAAATGAAGCAGACTAAACAGTTGTACTTGTTACTGTAGGCAAAGTCGTCTGCTGCATTAATGGTGTACTTGTATCTGTGAGCAACAGTGCACATGTTTCATGGGCAACTAAAAGCTGATGGTAAGCCGTTTGAATTAAATGCCTCTACCAGGCATGCATGCATGTATATATGTATGCAAGAACAGATGAACAAACATGTTGTAAACATAGTGCCTTTTGTCAAGGCATAAAAATACTGAATCACCGACAGCAGTATACAAATATCTCATGGGCAACAAAAAAGCAGAACCTCTCTCACTGTGTACACTTGCAAAATGCACACAATTAACAACTGACTCGTCTTTTCTCATTCGTGGATGGAGATGCTGATGCAGCTGTGGAGGCCAGAATTCGAATTGGCTGAAATAAATTCAGGCAATTGGTACAATTGCTTACTAATACAGATGTATCATTGATTATGAGAGGAAGGTTGTACAGCAGTTGTGTGCAAAAATGTATATGGCATGGAAGTGAGACTTGGCCTGTAAGGAAAGAAAATGAGGTGGCACTTCAGCGAGCAGAGATGAGAATGGTCAGGTGAATGTGTGGCGTTAAGCTAAAAGACAGACTCCCAAGTAAGGAGCTGAGAGAGAGACTAGGTGTAGATGACATAGCATTGGTATTGCAGCAGAATGGTCAGATGAATGTGTGGCACTATGGTAAAAGACAGATTTCCAAGTAAGGAGCTGAGAGAGAAATGAGGAATAGATGACATAACATTGTTAAGTGATGATGACGAGAAGAGACTGGTGTACTAACAAAAGTAAAGAGTTACGCTCGGAAACACACTACAATTGCAATAGCAACTGTGCTTGTACAATGCCATTATCAGAAACCACTCCATCGACTGCAACATACCCGACTCAATCGAGGCACCAGTGACCAAAACCACATCATTGTTGGGCAAAGAGAAGCGAATTGTATTCTGTTGATTGGCCATCAGCACCAGCCTTTCCACGATCTGTCCACAATGTCATTATTACAAATGTAATATCCTCGCTACAGCACTGCTCACGAGTTGGTGGACAATCTTCAAAGTGGCAGTTAATTGACATGTGTTACACTAATTACAGACAATACAGTCTTAAAATAAAAATAACAACATTATTTCCATAGACAGGCCACATCGCTACCATGCAAGGATTGTTCAATCGTATTTGCCAGTTAACACCACTGTACAGCCAAAGAACCCACTCATGTCTGCCCCTCCCACAAACAGCCTCACAACTGGTTCAGCCATTTCTGCAGGCTCATGGTTGTGCTCAGTGCACCAAAATACCATGCTCTGAAATGGACCAAACACTCCACAAAAGTGCACCTTCATGTAGATGGATCTGGACCCCCTGCTAATGTATGGTTCCTTGGAATCACATAGCTATGTCCCAAATGGCAACTTAATAGGCTCAGCCATTTTTGCAGGGCTCTTGAGTGTGACCAACAGAGAGACAGACAGGTCACACTACTCTGGCTGTAGCAATAGGCAGCATCTAGCTAAGACAGCAATGACACCTAACAACAACAACAACAAC
>Ga0126325_10000390_pt1 | contig 11892 bp, 13 predicted proteins | sample InaspJWI14metaG_FD_94487 | JGI IMG/M metagenome (GOLD analysis project Ga0126325, IMG submission 94487) | Marine gutless worms symbiont microbial communities from Oahu, Hawaii - Inanidrilus sp. 1 OAHU.JWI-14 metaG | ecosystem: Host-associated > Annelida > Digestive system > Unclassified...
CACTGCCACTCACTGTCTCTTGCTTCAGTAAAATCCAGATTGGTTTTACCTTTCTGGTACCGGCTCACCCGGGTAGTCCCGGAAAAAGGCCGTTAAACGGGTGTGTGTGTGTGTACTACTACTGGTACCGTTTTATTGCCATCATACAGGAGGTCAACCTGCATTAGCCGGCCTCCTCAGTAAAGAACCAGGAGATTTTACGGGACCAAAGTTTTATAATGATAATAATAATAAACATGTTTGTATAGTGCCATAAACGTAGTAACTTCAGAAACACTTATGCTGTTTTACCGACTACATGCCCTCGCTGACTGCAACTAGTACATTCAGATTAGCAAGAGCACACAAGATCTCTGAACCTTTACTCACTACGCACGACTCGAGACTTTCTTTTTTTAGTTTTCTCCGTGTTCATTTGTGGTTTTGTGCAGCAGACTAAGCTGCCTGTGTCGTAAAAACAGCTTGCTCAATCGGATCATACGACTCTCGTAGGCTTCAGTTACATGCTGCCAATTCACTCGACCACTTTCATTCTTTATTTACCTATTCACCACAGATTTTCTATCGATGCTGTTGGTCAGGTACCGTAGAAACCTATTCCAGAATTCTCAATTTATACCAAGCACAATAAAGTCATTCCAGATTGCTGCAGCAACCAAACTGAAGGACCTTTTGCAGCTTTCTCCATTACAACGACAACATTTATTACCTTCTGCATCTTGAGGCGCAGATCGGCTGGGGTGATTTTACCATTGGCATGACGAAGTTTGTCGATATTGGCAACAGACGCTTCGCCAGCATCCTGCAATGATTAAATACAACAAACAGCAACAAATACGTCACTCATCAGAGGTATTATCAACTTAGCTGACCGACGACGGTCCAGTTTATCACACTCTGAGCGTCCATCTTTCTCAAGCTCAGCTGATAACATGCTTCGACGATCGATATGCTGTGGCGAAATCTTCTAAGTCCAGAGTTTGGAGCAAAGTTCCAGAGGGAAGTACCCTTATTTTTGAAGGCACCTGAATTTCCTTACAACACAATGTAGGACAGGTGGAAAGAAGCTCCCATGCCAAAAAAAGACCAATTCGTTCACTGTTTCGACAGAACACCGACTTGTGACAGTCACGAGACAGACAGAGGGCGATAGCTAGCACCCGCGCGGGTAAAAAGTCAAGAAGTCGACAGCAACCTGGTCAGAGAACACGTGCATGCCACATGCACAGACAGAGAGACAGCCTGACCCAATGTAATGCTGCCGTGGTCCATAGGACGGGTGATGAAGCAGAAAAAAAACTACTGTGACCTTCTCTCTCTGGATACAAAACTCCTGCGTCTTCTCCCTAATCCGAATGCGCTGGTTGCCACCAGCAAGGGCAGTAAAACATTGCACCGACAAAATCCTCCAGTTCTTGACTGAAGGTGCCGGCTAATGCAGGTCGACCTGTATAATGGCCATGAAAAAGACGCTTGTCGCTGTTGCTATATCTGGATCTGAAATTAAACTGCCATGTTGCTCATTTTTCTACACAAGTTTTCTATTTCTTGTAGGACAAAGATTCAACTTGCAAATGAAATAGATGACTAAGAAATTATTTGAAGACTATGAACACACACACACTCACCCGTTTAACGGCGCTCTGTCCGGGACTACCCGGTACCAGAAAAGTAAAAGCAATCTGGATTTTACTGAAGCAAGAGACAGTGAGTGGCAGTGGCATCAGCTGGGCCGTATGCAAGTCTGCACCTCACTCCAGGCAGAAAACCACGCCAGTACCCCACCACTCAGTTTTTTACAGGCCGGATGCCCTTTCTGCCACCCATCCAACAGTGTCAAAGCACTGAAGGCAAAACTTGAAGACTATGAAGACCATGATGAATTGTCCATACAGGCAGACATATGGCCAGCAGGTCTGTAAACATTTTTTTTCTGAGGGGGGTGGAAATACAACTGTGTAAAGAAGAATTCGGCTGCTGTCGCTGTACGTACGTCTCGCATCTTTGGCACTGGATCTCCCGGCTTGTTGGTCTCAGCGATGGTGTTGGCACACGCACGTCCAAACACTACCAGGTCCAGCAGAGAGTTGGCGCCGAGTCGATTGGCTCCGTGCACCGACACGCAGGCCGACTCACCGGCACCGTACAGGCCGCGCACCACCTTGTCCTGTCCCTTCACATGCTCTACCACCTACCAGTCACACATACACAACTAGTTTTTTCTCTAGTTTTAGTTTCTAGTTTTTTTTACTATTTGTTTGCATCTGTCTGTTTTTAAATTCTAATGTCAATGATTATTCTTTTCAATTATCATAGGTGGCCAGCTCTGATGGTCGTTCCTTTCTGGCAGCCTACCATTGTCTAACTTGTATATATATTTGTTGTGTTCTGACATGGTAAATAAACTTCGCTCTCTCTCTCTCACAGCGTGTCTACAAATCAACTTCCAGAAGATACACTCGCTCGCACGCACGCACGCACGCTAGCGAGCGCTTGCTCGGCACACACTCCACGGATTCTCCAGACTATTTACCGATACTTCTGAGCATATCTGTTTGTTAGTTTTTAGTTCTTTTTTCCATTTTTTTAGTTTTTGGTTCCACGCGGTTGATTAAGCTGACTTATGTGTTAAAATTGCATCTCGTATCATATCGTAAAACTGAGAAAAACTGACGACTGAACCTGCCATCAATTTGAAATTGGTGAAGTGAAAAATGTACAGAAATAAGCATGTAGAGAAATGCGACTTCAAATGTGTCACAAGTATGCAAAATTTTGTATAATATTCCTTACCACTAACCATCTCATCACCTTGGAAATAAAACACACCCTATATACGGCTCGATGTACTTTCTGGTGTATTGGAACTGGTCAGTAGTTTACAGCTATTACTGACTTCTTGCCTATCACCATACTGCTTATAGCAGCTGTTAATAACAGTTAAAGGCATAAAAAAAGGTAAAGGTTGCCCATAGTCCATACTCGATTGCCGAGCGTAGGGTTCTGGAGCTGATCCTGGTTCTTGGCAGTCAGCCTGCAGGTGATGTGAGTCATAAACCTGGCGGTAGGATGCCATTACATTCCACCAGGCCTGCAGTTACCCCCGCAACCCTTAAGAGGGCTGCTGCCAATTTTGCTGCTTGGTGAACACAGGCACGACAGGTGTGAACAGTTTGCCTAAGACTGTTAGCCGGCAGCGTCGCGGCTGCTATTTGAACCCAGGCCCTTCTGCACCTGAGTCCAGCACGCTAACCACTCGGCTACTGAGCCACCCTATCTACACAGCTGATATAAATACAGCATAAATACAGAAATACAACATAAATATGCTAAACATGAGAAGTTAACCTGGCCCAAGTAGTTTGTCGGAGTGCCACCCATGTTGTAATGAACCGTTGGCAGTACAGGAACCGGCTCTCTCGTCACGTCAACTCCGGCAAAGATCATCGCTGTTTCTGAGATACCCGGGAGTCGGGAGTGTAGCTGCTCCGGAGGCAGGTGCGACATCGTCAGGTAGATGTGATCGTTCTCCTTACCAACACCTCTGCAGTGTTCAGCATCACACCATCCATCAGTGCTCGTCATATCCCAACATTTCAGTGCTGTTGCCGAGACGACCAACAGACGTTAATTAATGTAATCAAAGGCCACTCATAACTGATATAAATCCAAGATTGGTTGGAGTAAAGTTTAACGCCCCAATCGACACAGTATAGGTCAAATCCAAGAAACATAACAGAAGTGTATTTTAATTCAAACGGATGAAACTTTATAGTGCTGCTTAAGCAGTCTTCTCTACACAGCTTCACACAGATACAACACTGCAGCAGACACAAACATTGCAAAACTGAACGATAGATAGATAGATGATAAATAGACAAACTTATTTATATAGCGCCTATACATTCAAAAGAGTCACTAAGCAGTCTTAAGTCACTAAGAGCCTATCAGCAGTCTTGATAGACATTAACAACAACGTTTTCCGTCAGCACACGGCTAGCATGATAAAAATACAGCAGAAACCTCCGCTTTCAGGTTTTGTTCGACCAGCATCCTTTATAGATTAACATTCTGGGATTGGCCAGGTCCTCTCACAGTTGACAGTATTTTAAAGCAGGTTTTTTTCAATATGTTGCCCATCACGCGTCAAAGCAATGACCACGGGAAAGTCGCCACTGGACATTTTTCTTGATCTGCCAAATTCTGATAAAGAAAGTCCGCAGCACCTCGATGCTGTCGTACCTGCGACTCCTAATCCAGGATCAAGAACACGGCCGCAACCTGCGATCGACCACTATGGTGCTGTGTCAACCTTTCACGACGACAACATTTGCGAAAACCACTTTTCGATGCTCTGCGCCAGCTGTCTGGAACTCACAACCGAAAACTGTTCTCAACAGTGACTCTGTTGCAGTCTTTAAGTCTAGGATAAAGACATTCCTCTTTTCCCAGGCTTTCTCTTCTTCCTCTGCTCACTAACACGCTGCCTGGCCCCAGCACCTCTGAAGTTATGACCTTATGGCACTATACAAATCTGTTTATTAATATTATTATTATTTATGCTGGTTCTTTGACATCAGTTCCCATACTACACATACCATTCACCGCAAGTGTTTATTCCAAACATGTAATAGTAGAGTAAACGACCTTCCTTCGCGGATCTCAATGGTCATAGCCCGCGAGACGACATCGCGGGATGCCAGATCCTTGGCCGTTGGTGCATATCGCTCCATGAAACGTTCTCCTTTGCTGTTGATCAGGTAGCCACCCTCCCCACGTACACCCTCAGTTATCAAACACCCGGCACCATATATACCTACAACAAACACGCCACGGCATTACTAAAATTAAATTACAGTTGGAACCGAAAACGTCAAATAGAATGTACTGTTTGTAATACAGATAGCAGATGTATACGGCGAAAGCCTGTGTTTACTTATGCCATCGGTGTTTTGGAACATTGGTGGCCTCTGTGAACTTGGTGAATACTACAAATATTCCCCGATAAAGAGTTTGTTATATGACATAATGGACTTGTTCTCCAAAAAAGCAGAACGGAAAATAATTTTCGGCTAATATGGTTCAGTGGGACAATTAAAGATAACAATTTTACCACGTGGAAATTAAGTAGACTCTTTGGGCAATTCGTTGTAGAATACTGAGAGGAAAATGGTGAACAATGACAATCAGTGGAGGAAGAAAACGGGCGGAAGGATGACCCAGCTCTGTCTGAAAAACAGCCATTAAACGTAACGTAACGTAAGGTAAGTTCTCCCTCTTTCCTGTGTAGTTGGCATATGTATTCCTGCGCCGGCAAGTAGTTCCATGACGCCATAGACGGTGAAAAATCTTTGTAAATTTATCCACCCGCTGCCTCGTCAAATCCAAACATACGCTTCTGAAGTAAGATAACGATGCAGTGATGGAGCATACACAAATAGCAAAGCAGCCACAACACATTTAACTTTAGTACAGTAGCTGCGTATTCATCTGAAATTACACAAGTCATATGTTCCTCAATCGTGGATCAGCAGTAACGATATGATCAAAATAGCTAAGAACTGATCGAGAACAATGATCAGCACAAATTACCTACTACCACTATTACACCTGTTTAACGGCCTCTTTTCCAGAAAAAAACCTGGGTAAGCCGGCACCATAAAGGTAAAACCAGTCTGGATTTAAATGAGGCAAGAGATGACGGGGTTTTGGGATGGCAGTGGCATCAGCTGGACCATATGCAAACAATCTGCACCTCTCTCCAGGCAGATAACCACACTAACACCTCATCACAACTTTTACAGGCCGGATACCCTTCCCGATGCCCAGCCAACAGTGTGAAAGCATCGTAGAGAGATGAACAACTGACCTGTAGGATGAAACTGGACAAATTCCATGTCCTGGTTTGCGAGGCCGCCACGCGCCAGCAGTGCACTGCCATCGCCAGTGCACGTGTGTGCCGCCGTGCAGGAGAAATAGCACCGACCAAAGCCGCTATAAACACACACACGCACACACACACACACATACTGGACCCCACAAAAAGCCATTTCACAGACATGCACAACAACTGGGCTGATGTTTCACGTTCTTCATGACGCCACGACAAGACATTTCCCTGCAGCACAGTTTCTACAAAATCAACCAAACCTAACACAACAAAAGCAGCGAATCAAAAGTCAGGGTTCGTAGCAAACTCAAAGTACAAAATTCAAGCACTTTTCAAGGACTTTCAAGGACCCAAATTCCATTTTCTGCAAGCACCAAAATTATCGACAAAAAGCCATATCCTAGACGCGTACATTCAAAATTTAGACTGCAATGTGACACTGAAGTGTACTGTACTGTACTCACCAATACCGTAATGATAAAAGCAAGTGACAGATTGCAAGTAAGTGAAATCAAATACTGTTTCCAAGCTCTGGTGACATGCATACAAGTGCTTGCTTCAAAATTGTCAACAAATGCAAAATTTCAATATTTGCAAGATTTAAATTCAAGGACTTTTCAAGGATTTTCAAGTACTTTCAAGCACCTTATCTGTTTTCAAGCACTTTCAAGGGCCTTAAAGTTTTCATTCCAAATTCAAGCATTTTCAAGGATTTCTCAAGCACGCTATGAACCCTGAAAAGTGCTCATCACAAAACACACAGTAATTGATAAAAAAAAATTCACATCTAAAGCCTGATATGGACGCCTTGCACGACGTCTGGCCTGGAATAAATAAATCAGACATGTTGTACAGCCCTGCGGCTTGTATGGATGGGGCCATACATCTATACAAACATGCCATCGGCATACCGTTCAATAAATTAACACACATGTGGGGCGATTGGGCTTTATAAAATGCAAACACAGACCAACAAAATTTCTAAACAAGCAAGCTGCACATTCACACATTCACACGCACACACGCAGCACTGATACCGTTAGTGCATCACATCCTGGCCCAAGCAAAGCCGGATTTAAGGCGGGCCAAGGGGCCATGCCCCCCCCTGAACTTGACCCCGACAAGTTCCAGGAAAGGCTATCTGGTGACTCTAGAATGCAAGAAAACCTTTTAGCGGCCGCTGGGGGAGCTTACAGCGCTTCCTCAGACCCCCTAGTTGGTGGGGAGGGGGCTGCCTGCCCCCAATCCTGCTCTCAGACCTTTGGCTTTGGCCCATTGGGCCTTGCCCCTGACCCGAAATAGCAGGTTTGGTCCCTTCCAACGTAATGGGCTGGATCCGCCTATGGGCCCGAATGTACTGCGACTACCCGGGTGAGCCGGTACCAGAAAGGTGAAACCGATCTGGATTTTACTGAAGCAAGAGACAGTGAGTGGCAGTGGCATCAGCTGGGCCATATGCAAGTCTGCATCTCTCTCCAGATAGACAACCATGCCAGCAGCCCACCACTCAGTTTTTACAGGCCAGATGCCCTTCCTGCCGCCCAAACCAACAGCGTCAAAGCACTGAAGGAACAAGCTTGCAATGAATATACGCTATACAAATCCACGCACTCACTCACTCACCCAGTAGCAAGGACGGTATTGTTGGCACGGAACCGATGGATGTTGCCGTCCTCCAGTGACAGCGCCATCACACCCTTGCATTGGCCGTCCTCCATTATCAGATCGGTCGCAAAGTACTCGATGTAGTAGTCCGTGTCGTATTTCAGCGACTACACACACCACGACTCAGTCCAACTCGGTCTTGGAACTGGTCACTAGTTTACAGCTATTACTGACTTCTTGCCTATCACCGTACTGCTTATAGCAGCTGTTAATAACAGTTAGATGCATAAAAAAGGTAAAGGTAGCCCATACTCCATACTCGATTGCCGAGCGTAGGGTTCCGGAGCTGATCCTGGTTCTTGGCAGTCAGCCTAGAGGTGATGTGAGTCATAAACCTGGTGGTAGGATGCCATTACTTTCCGCCAGGCCTGCAGTTATCCCCGCAACCCATAAGAGGGCTGCTACCAATTTTGCTGCTTGGTGAACAGAGGCACAATGGGTGTGAACAGTTTGCCTAAGACTGTTAACCGACAGCGTCGCGGCTGCTATTTGAACCCAGGCCCTTCTGCGCCTGAGTCCAGCATGCTAACCACTCGGCTATCGAGCCACCCTATCTACACAGCTGATATAAATACAACAATTTCAAACGATTTCTTCCCAAAGTTGGAGGTAAGTAAAATGTCCGTTCTCGCGCATCAACCTTTTAAAAAACACTAAAACCTTTAAAAACATTTCTGTTCCAGGCCTCGTTCCATGACATTATCATTGATACCAGGTAAATTATTCCCCACCTCCAGTGTTATCCTGAAGTGATTTTATTACTTGGACCACTCGGGTACCGGCCCACCCGGGTAGACCCGGAAAAAGGGCCGTTAAACGGGTGTGTGTGTGTGACTACTCTAAAAATACATGACTGATTGATTGAATCGAAAAAGAAAAACTGCAGCAGTCTGCAACTACAACTGTCAGCACATTTGACAAGAAACCAAATTAATGTGAAATAAATGCTTCTTTTAACATATATTCGTTATTTCATTTCACTAAATTTGTTCCAGATGAAAAAAATGTGGCATCAACAAGTCATGCATTCAATTCAATTCCCAGACGTACTGATATTGTCGCAACCAGGCCCACTCTTGCAAGTCACAGATGCATATGCCTTTGTTACAAAACAGTATACAGTCAAACCACCGCTTAAGTGGATAACCCGCTTAAATGAATATCATTCGTCTGGTTCCGTTTAGACACAATGTAAAGTAGGCCTATAAAACATGGATAAGTGAATACCCTGCCAAAGTGGATACTCATAATCAGGTCCCAGTGCTATCCAATTATGTGGGTTTGACTGTAATTTGATGTATTTAGACATTTCATAAGCCACACTGGCCATATCCATTAGGACAAGGATTGCAGATAAGGTCAGGAGTTAAAATACACAATCCAGAATGAGAATACCCGGCCGTAGAGAGTATGAAGCATAGAATGTCCAGTCCTATCCGCAACACAGCAAGCACGGTGAGCCTGTCCGCCCTTGCCGAAGTTGAGACTCTGACCGCCGAATGCGCGCTGGTAGATCTTGCCATTGTCCATCCGACTGAATGGCATGCCGATGTTCTCCAACTGCAAGTTCAATCAAAGCCTTGGCTCCCTCTCTAGACAGCTAGTTTCAGTCAAAATGCAAGAAATGGTGTTTATAATAATAATAATAATAAACAGATTTGTATAGCGCCATAAGGTCGTAACTTCAGAGGCGTCTTCCTAGTAACAAATAAAACAATGCAATGCAACTGCAATCTGGTACTTTTACCAGTGGCAAAACAAAAATCCCAGTACATTACAACACCACTGATAACGGTCAAGTTTTCAGCAATATCACCAGCAAGCTTCTGTGCCTCATTGCGTGCAGAAAATAAAAAAAGACTATCTACCTCGTATGCTGCACCAGTCTGTAATTACCAAATAAGCAAAAAATAAATAAAGATAACCAGGTAACCCAAATTCGCCTGGAAAAGGTCATTAAAACAAAGCATACGCAGCCTTCGGATGCTCCTTTAGAAATATTACATAGTCAGTCATTACTTTGTTTCCACTGATGCAGCAAAACGAACTCGGAGTATCTGATATCTTGTATTTCACAAAACATTAACCGATTCAAACAACAGCTTAGACGAGACACAAACAGGCCAAATAAGACATCAAGGATGTCTGAAATGTTGTGGTGGAACGGTGTTAAACGGGACATACACTATGAAAAACTGCGGAATTTCTGGACAGTGTGCACTTGCTATGAACAAATGGACAAGGCAATTCAAGTTGTCAACCCAGGCTAAATACAGTTCACAGGACAACTACTACTACTACTAACAGTACCACTACACCCGTTTAACGACCTCTTTTCCAGGACAACCTGGGTAAGCCGGCACCATAAAGGTAAAACCATCAGTCTGTATTTAAATGAGGCAAGAGATGACGGCGTTTTGGGATGCAGTGGCATCAGCTGGACCATATGCAAACAATCTGCACCTCGCTCCAGACAGACAACAACACCAACACCACATCACTCAACTTTTACAGGCCGGATGCTCTTCCTGGTGCCCAACCAACAGTGTCAGAGCAAATGGTCGTCAGAATCCAACAGACCTCAATGACTGCAGCAGGCGCCACTTCGCACATGTACTGTATGGCATCCTGGTCGCCGAGCCAGTCCGAGCCTTTCACCGTGTCGTAGAAATGCCACTGCCACTTGTCATCCTCGGCGTTGCCAAGAGCCGCATTCACTCCACCCTAGCACCACCGGCATCACTACGCATGTGTCGGAGTTCGAGTCCGAATTTGAATGTTGTCGGAATTCGACAATTTTAGGCAGATCCAAAATGCGACTGATTTACAGACTCGTTTACGTCGGATTCGGACTCATCATTCATCGCCGTCCGTCGTTTGCCACACAGAAGCAAACAAATTCTCATTGAACAGCTATTTCTTGATGTCTGTATAATACTAAACGCCGAACGGAACCGGGATGTCGTACGACTTGGTGTTCAGTATATAGACACAGACACACAGACACAGGTTTAACGGCCCTTTTTCCGGGACAACCCAGGTGAGCCGGTACCAGAAAGGTAAACCAATCTGGATTTTACTGAAGCAAGAGACACAGTGGCAGTGACATCAGCTGGGCCATATGCAAATCTGCACCTCGCTCTAGACAGATAACCACGCCAGCACCCCACCACTCAGTTTTTCTACAGGCCGGATGCCCTTCCTGCCGCCCAACCAACAGTGTCAAAGCACTGAAGGCAGTGTTCAGTATATACAGACATCGATAAATAGCTATTCAACAGAACAAGCTGTGATCACGTGGCAAATCCGCATCCAAATCCAACGGATTTGAAACACAAAATCCGAATCCGACTGAAGTGGATTTTAGCTGGCTCCGGGGTCACACCTCTGGGCATCACTACATCAACTTAGTCACTGCACACGATGTTTCATCACATCATACTCAGAACATATGACGACGTCCATTGATAAATGCTAAACTGCATCTGCAGCTTCCACAACGGAAGACGGGAAGGTAAAAGAACCATCTTGGATGTTCTTGGCTTACTTGGCTGAATGAAGGTCTCAAACCCCAAAGTCTCACAATTATTTATTTTGCGAGTGCTGCAGTGATGTAGATTCCAGCCACGTGACTGCATGCCTGCACACTCAAATAGAAAACTGCATCAAAGTGAAATGTGAAAGTCTGTGACCACTTCAAACAGCAGCTAGCATTATGTACAAATTCTGCAATTCTGACAATTTGAATTGCATACATACAAAAATGATGACAGTAAAGAATAAGACACTGATAACTGACAGCCTAGCCGATGACATGTGGAGAAATGCATATCATACAGTGTGCTCATCAAGTCACCCGTACTAAAATAGACAAAGGTAGCCCATACTCGACTGCAGAGCATTGGGTTCCACAGCTGATCCCGGATCTTTGCAGTCAACCTGCAGGTGACGTGAGTCATAAACCCGACTGTAGGCTGCCATTACTTTCCGCCAGGCCTGCAGTTACCCTCGCAACCCTTAAGAAAGCTACTACCAATTTCACTGCTTGGTGAACAGAGGCAGAATGGTGTGAACAGCTTGCCTAAAACTGTTACCCGACAGCATGATGACTGCAATTAGAACCCCGGCCTTCTGCTCCTGAGTCCAGCACGCTAACCACTCGGCAACCCAGCCCCTACTGCAACAAACATAATAACAACACACACACACACCCATTTAACGGCCCTTTGTCCGGGACTACCCGGGTGGGCCGGTACCAGAAAGGTAAAACCAATCTGGATTTCACTGAAGCAAGAGACAGTGAGTGGCAGTGGCATCAGCTGGGCCATATGCAAGTC
>Ga0126325_10000391_pt1 | contig 11890 bp, 5 predicted proteins | sample InaspJWI14metaG_FD_94487 | JGI IMG/M metagenome (GOLD analysis project Ga0126325, IMG submission 94487) | Marine gutless worms symbiont microbial communities from Oahu, Hawaii - Inanidrilus sp. 1 OAHU.JWI-14 metaG | ecosystem: Host-associated > Annelida > Digestive system > Unclassified | place...
CACACACACACACACACACACACACACACACACACACACACACGCCCGTTTAACGGCCCTTTTGTACGGGACTACCCAGGTGAGCCGGTACCAGAAAGGTAAAACCAATCTGGATTTTACTGGAGCAAGAGACAGTGAGTGACAGCGGCATCAGCTGGGCCACGTGCAAGTCTGCACCTTGCTCCAGACAGATAACCACGCCAGCACCCCACCACTCAGTTTTTACAGGCCGGATGCCCTTCCTGTCACCCAACCAACAGTGTCAAAGCACTGAAGGCAACGATTCAAGTAATTACACATAATCATGACGTTCAACTTACAAGGCATCTGGCCATCAGTAGAAAGTCGTCGCAAGCGTTTCCTCTCGGCAAGAATGGCGTATAACACTGGCAACGGCGTGTCAGCACGATCCACAGCATCGTGAAAATATTCCCGCAGACGGCCAGAAACGTGCGACGACAACTCGACCCCGAGAAAGTTCTTCAGGAACCAGACATCGTTTGGAAACTCCGCAAGTGAATTAAACAGCGCAGTTCTGAGTAGATTCAGCGGTGCAGCCGCAGCGGTCAAACGAAATCGCGCCATCTCTACATGCAGTCTGGCAGCAGACTTGAGCAGGGCACGGCAAACGGAAATAGCGGGATTGTCCAACTGCGACGAATGGTCGACCGGTCGTTCCTGTGGGTCCGAATTAACGTCGACTGTTGAAGTAGGAGAACCGGACAGTTTGCGAACATTTGTCTGGAAATTATGCACAACTGAAGACGCTGGCGGAAATCCGACAGTCAAAAGCTGGAACAAAGCAAAGCAAGTCATCCAGTCCAGCAGACACTGGCCACAGTGCTTAAGTTGCTCCGGATCTGAATAGTCAACCGCAGCAAATGCGGCATGCATATTGTCAAGACGGCACTGGTAAAAGTGTCTGGCACGGACTAGTTCTACAGAGGCAGTGTCCTTACTGTCTGCCTGACGGCCATTAACTGCCATGGCTAGAATTCGAAGAGTGTGTTTGGATTTCTCATCAACATTTGCCACAGTCTGTTTGATACATGCTGAAGAGATACCAAGAGTGTTTAGCATATCGACTCCAAGTTCCAGACATGAATAAACACTGTACAGATGAATGACTGGAAATTTAGTGCTGTCATTTGCTTCACCAATCGCCGGACCAGCCATGGTGAGAGCTGTCTCGAAAACTTTCTGAGCGTCATCAAAATTTCCAATTCCCCACTCAAAGCATGCGTATCGTTCCCAGACTGCTAAGTTGCTGCGATTATGTTCCTGCTTCAGTAACGACTTGAAAAACTGCCGCACCTCTTTCTCGGCATGCTTCTGGTTGCGACGACTGGTGGAGATATTCTGAGACAGAAGTGATGCCGTCTTGAAGTGCATGTACCGTAACGTCAACTTGGTTCGCATATCCCCCTCAAACAACCCAACAGACTTTGTGAACACATTTTCAACAAACATACACAACTTTTCAAGTTCTGGCTGTCTCGACCTAACCTCATTAAAAGCTGACAAACTGTCCGCATCCGGAAAAGCTTCTTCGACCTTCCACCATAGGCTGGAATCAACACTCCTCTCGTCCTTGGAACAAAATCCACACTGCTCCAGAGTGGAAGACGGCAGAAGTTTGCTGATGAAATATATAAACTGACAGACGAGGTAAAATCGATCCTGCGTTGGCTCAATGCTAAACAGAGCGGCAGAGAGATCGTCAAATATCACAACACGGTCGGGATCTTCGCAATCTTCCATGGACGATTCGCCGACGTCGAAGTTGGGCCGCCACGGCAGCCAGTGACGACCCGCGCGAGAGGTTTCCAGCGAGACCCACGCCGACGTACGGTCACCGGACGCAGACAGCACCCGTTGCTCAGCAGTCTCATCCATCTCTGACAACAAAACCAGCAAGTGGTCAAAGTAATGTCACACACGGCCGTATCGCTGCCACGTGGTTGGTTGATCTATGACCTAACGGCACTTTCAACACATAGAAAGGTCACACAGCAAAGCCAGCAAAACAAAAACAAAACATTTAACGCACACCCGAGTCAAAAGATAACCTATAAACTGATAATAAACGAATACTATCGACTTCACGTGTATCGTCACCATGCACAGATCGTTCAATCCTATTCGTCAGGTGGCGCCATTGTGCACCCCATCTGACAAATGTCTCCTTGGACCAAAGCAAGTCTGTCCTCCAAGTGGCATCTCAGTTAGTTACTGTTACCTCTGAGCATATCTTATTTTTGATTGTTTTTCTTTTTTCACCCTTCAGTTTTTGGCTCCATGTGGCAAATTAAACCGACTTAGCTTTTGAGTACACACTAAAATAGCTTATTATATCATATCATTTTGGCAGGATTCACTAGTATGCCCCGCCCACGCGGAGACAGACCACAGGAAGTGCAAAGTGTGTAGCAGTAGGCTGCATCTATGTGACGTGGCCTAACAAACACACAGCCATTATACAGGGAATCTGTGTTAGACCACAGAAAAACTGGAAAACTTCAACGTCACACAGCACACATCAACTCTCGATCAGTGTAAAAAAGCATTAGTACTAACAGAGTATGCTATTTTACTATGGCAGATTACAATACAGTGGCTCGGTAGCCGAGTGGTTAGCATGCTGGATTCAGGCACAGTAGGGCCCTGGTTCAAATCGCAGCCGTGACGCTGTCGGGCAACAGTCTTGAGCAAACTGTTCACACCCAGCATGCCTCTATTCACCAAGCAGAAAAACTGGTAGCAGCCCTCTTAAGGGTTGTGAGGGCAACTGTGGGCCTGGCAGAAAGTAATGGCAGCCTACTGCCAGGTTTATGACTCACGTCACCTGCAGGGCGACTGCCAAGAACCGGGATCAGCTCCAGAACCCTATGCTCAGTAATCAAGTATGGGCCACCTTTACCTTTTAAACTACAATACACACATTCAACGAAGTTAAGCCATGAACACAGCAATGTGTCAACTGTCTGCAATGCACTTCGGCTGCAATATTAAACCATAACATTACCCAATGGACATGACAAAAATATTTCATCAACAGACTTCTGTTGGAAGATATTTACTAAATAATAATACTGTTCACTTCCCTGTAGCAGTCACTCCTATTGAAAGTCACCATTATACTGTGACTACATTGTTCTACCATGTTTGACAATTGTAAACTTTCTGTGTGCCACTTCTTTACTGTTTTATTATTAATTTTTTGTCAGTTTTTAAATGAATATGTTACATTACATTACCTTTGCTGTACCAGAAGTGGCCAGTTTCTAGTTGACCGCCATTTTCAACCCAAGTCGCCCAGCCCTGGCTGGCGTCTTCGCCAAACTTCGGGGCAGCACTGTCCCAGTAAACAGACATGAAGTCGACGGCGTCTTTGTGAGAAGTATTGGGACCGAGAACAGATGGCCGGAACAGACTGAAGTCCAGCTGAGCTTGAAAGAGAGCGACGGCTTTCTCATAATGGCCGCAGCCACAGAGTAGCATGCAGAGTTCGGCAAACAGATCTGGCACAGAAAACATAATAATCTTTATATTATTCAACCAGATTGACTACAGAGGCAGATAGACAACACAAGTAAAAGACTACAAATCATTCACAAATCATGCTTGCAAACATTTGTGGCAGATTTTCATTGTCTGGCCTTTTCTTTTAAGAAGTAACTGCAGATCCCCAACTTGGAACCTTTAGTAATAACTGGATCAGATAAGACTTTTCTGTCAGCAAACCGACAGCGTGAAATTGCATTCTGTTATACATACCGCTGTAGCCAACACTGACAACAACAACACACGGTTAACGGCCCTTTTCTGGGACTACCCAGGTGAGCCGGTACCAGAAAGGTAAAACCAATCTGGATTTTACTGAAGCAAGAGACAGTGAGTGGCAGTGGCATAAAAAGAAATGTATCAGTTGTTATAGTTTACACATCAAAAGTTCTGTTAAGTAGAGTTAATATAACAAGGTCTAAGTAATAAATTTTCGTATCTGCAATGAAAAATCTTTACATCAGTACTTGCCTATCATGCGATTGTTGACAAGTGGTGGGGCGGAGTGTGAGAGCAACGTCCCATCACGTGCTCCACGCAGCGTTGAAATGGCCCGCACATACACAGCAGTCACACGACTACTGGAAAATGTTCTAAATGACGACCGCATGTAGCGTAAGTAGCTTCGCCAGACCGACGGATCACCGACATGCTGGAAAACAATTTTCTTCCATTCCGCGGCTATTTTCTCCGCGTCCCAGATCCCGTCACACACTTCCAGTTGTGCCAGCTTCAGCTTGATGGAAGACGGATTTTTCTCCAGTGCCCGATCCAAGATCGAAGCCTGGATCTCAGCAACTGTGGAAGCCAGTTTATCCGGAGTCGAGCCCTGGGACAAACCGTCACTTCTGACTTCGGAGTTTTGACAACGTACCAACTCTAACCAAGAGCCAACGTCATTTGGGTTGTCGGATAATAGCTTGTTTAGTTCGACGGACCTTTTGTTAACATGACAGGGACCATCAGTATCACTGGCGTGATCATCTGCTGTAAAAGTTGAACCAACACTGCCCTGACGAGATGTGCCTATGATGCTATCAGAACTGGGTACCAATAAAGATATAAAAGCAGGACTACAAGTACTGGACGGTTTGGTGTAAAATCCACGCTTGCAGTCCACAAATTCTTTCACAGGACAAAGACGAACTCCACCCTCGGCTGACTGGCAGCTCCGTGTAAAATATCGTTCAGCAGTTACTGACTTGTCATCTGTACTGTCAGATTTTCTGCCAAGACAACCACGATGCAAACGATGTTTATATCGGGCAATCTGTGTTCGATACAGTTCACCACATGCCAGATTGTTTCTGTCCGGCTTTCTGTCGACTTGAAATGCACAAAGAGTTTTCAGATCGGGAACATCTTGGAGGAATGCTTTGCCAGATGGTGGGACCAGAACCTCAGTAAGCATAGCAGAATGCTGAATCTGGGTTTCGTCTTTACTGCTCGACCTAATACACAAGATACCATAACAATACATTGTAAATGACATACCATGCAAGCAAGTAATAGCTGTTTGACAATTAAGCATACAGACAAAAATTTATCAGCGATAATTATGTCCACGCAAATGTGTTGTTATGGTGGTCATCCTGTGCCAAATGTTTAGAGGCAACCTAATTCGTGGAGAAAAATTTGCTAGTTCAGAGGAAGTTTTTGAAAGTATGCTCAATTTCATGAAATTCTTGTGAAGAGTTTTAAAAATTCACAGAAATTTCATGGGCCCTTCCAGCCACATCCCAAAGCGTTATATAATCTCAAGTGATAAAATATGCTTTACAGTTCTAATACAGTAACAAACTAGAGGGAAAGTACTCTCTTGAGAGTACAGATCCCTGCGAAAGCGAAATTCGCGCCCACCTGCGTCCGTAATTCTCTGTTTAGTGAGTTGAGTTGAGAATGTATTACTTATTTATTGATTAGTTGGTTTGTTTACATTGCAAATTGGTTTGTTTACATTGGAAAAATCGCCGGTTTACGGCGTTTTTGGACAATAAAATTCACACCCGGTTAGCGATCGTAATCGCAAACGAACTTGGGCTTGCTTTTCCCCTTAGAAACCTTCCCAAAAAATTTCGTCCAGATCCGTCCATGTTTTATTTAGTTATCGTGGTAACAGACAGACAGACAAACAGACAAACGTACGCCGGTGATTCCATAATCCCTCGCGAAAGCTTTCGCGGGGATAATGACTTATCACTCAACACTTATTACTCAAGTTACAAAGAAATATACATAGTTGAAAGTCAGGCTAACTCTGTAAACTACAAAGACTGTAGAGAAATGTATCAGAAAATCATAAAACTTTGTTAATCAAGACCAACGTGAATGAATGAAAGATATATGAACGTGTGCTCAAAAACTGACTGTTTGCCAATTTAGTTTAGTGCACTGAACCAAAAACGAAAAACGTGGAATAACTAAAAAACATGCTATCACTAAGCCATACCATCACAACTACCTACACAAGAGACGTTGTGACTGATTTCTCATGCCTAGCTTCAGCACTCTTGTGTCTCTTATGCTTGTGATGCCTGTGTAGTGACTTCTTCAATCTTTTTGCAGGTAACTCATCCACATCTACAGCATTCAAAGTCTGTTCTCAAAGCACAATGGAGATTCATACCAGGCACAACTAGAAGAGAACATTCCCACAACCTACACACACACCCGTTTAACGACCCTTTTTCCGGGACTACCCAGGTGAGCCGGTACCAGAAAGGCAAAACCAATGTGGACTTTACTGAAGCAACAGACAGTGAGTGGCAGTGGCATCAGCTGGGCTATATGCAAGTCTGCACCTCGCTCCAGACAGATAACCATGCCAGCACCCCAGCCACAACCTACAACATCTATAATTATTCTATATCACATTATATAATATGGCACAGAGATTTTTATATGGCAAGCAGCTGTCAGCTGTCCTTGCTGTCCTGCTTGAAATTTTTTTTTATCCCATATGCATGTGTTTATAAATACTGTCGATATTCACTTTTGAGCAAATAAATGATTGGCTGGTACAAATACAAATACTGGCAGAAATACTGTTTAGTGTATGAGACAGAAATTGTGCACGAACACTGCATACATGTTCCACCAAAAAATACCCAACAAAAACCATCATTGTTATATGGCCATTAAACAAGTCATTAAACAAGCATCCCAGTCAAAGAACTGGAGGATTTTGCTGCTGAAACAAAGTTTTTACTGCCTGTTTGCAACTACAGCATGTGCATAATAGAGAAAATGCTAGACACAATGGTGTCACCTGAACCACATTCATATCAACAGCACAGAACAAAATTGTTAATAATTTTACCCCAAAAGTACTAAACTACAATGATGCCATTCACCTGATAGTTCAGGTTTGTGCTGGCTACCAGATGACGAGGAAGGGCCGGCTGCCTGTCTGCACATATACAAACATACAACATTAAAACATTTCACGAATAAAAGTCTACACAGAGATGTTAATCAAGGCCAAATGGCAGAGGCCAAAGACAAAATCAAACTCTTGAGACAAAGGCTGAAACCAGAAGTTTGGCACAGAGACCTAGTCAAAACACTGTTCAGGACATATCTGCCGATGCAATGTTAGGATAGGAATGTATTTAAGCTAAATGTCATATAGAGAGCTGCAGGGCAAAAAAAAACTCAAAATTGCCCCCTCCCCTAGTTAAAATACTGTTCAGGACACTGTAAAACAACACTTGTTCCTTGAGTTCAGAATCAGAATATCCTTTCCCTTCTTTCCTTTGAGAAATCAAATGAACAACAGCAGGCCTTCCTTGAACATACCCAAAAAGCCTTTAAATACAGGTCAGTTACCTGTACAGTAACAAATACCGACTAGTGACTTTACCATCCATGTGGTTAAGTATCACACCATAAAATTCCTATAAAACAAAGCTATGAAAAAAAATTTTCATAATAATCTGGTTACCACACATATCAGCATCAACACTACAGATTACCACCAAGATTATGACATTCTGTTGGCATTAAGCTATACTTTTTGTTTTGTTTTGATGCAAACACTACAAAAGTAATTAATTAAATAAATTATGAGAAAAGTACAATACCTTGAATCACCGACTTTAACAGCAGAGGCAAAGCTCTGATTTTCCAGCCATCCAAATTCATTGTTTGTTACAGTTTCTGCATTATCATCATCCTCGACTTTCAATCCTGCAAATATAAACCAGCATTAAGTCAATATCAACAACAACCGGCTAAATTAGCCATTTATTTAAGTAGTACTAAAAATACATCAACACTGTCAGTCCATATATGCTGCAGCCTTCAGTTAGTAATCAAGGCATAAACTGGGACTCATCATTAAAAAAATTAATATGGCTCCATCTTCCAGTGAAGACGCCAGCAACCGGACGTTTACCCGATAGGATGTTTCCCCAACAAGACAAGGAATCATCGTCGGGGAAACAACCTGTCGTGGAAATGACCAGTAACCAAGGCACCGACTCAATAACAAGCAATACGGCATCTTCAGTGAATAAGCAGACGTGAATGGCAGATGTACAGTTAACCTGCACAGCTCATGTGGCAATAGTGCATCCATATAACAAGGACACAATGATAATCAAAATCATAATCAAAATCACTTATTTGGTATGACAGCAATGCATGCTGGATTAACACAATTACAATAAAATAAAAATACAAATTAGACAATAAAAATTTCAAAATATAGTTAAAGATATATCAGGATCACACGCTCACACGGTAGTGTGAGAGTGTTGTAAGGACGACCAGCAAAGTTAATAGAAAATGCTGAAATTTGACCCACAACTACCCCTGAACCCCTTAAGCGATCGTCACCAAATTTGGCATGCATGAATACGTCATGAATTCTTTCACCGAGAAAAAATTGGGCTCAATCTGTTAAGGGGTTTCTTCTCCCCATATACGCGAAATATACACCCCCATGTTCGCTACCCTACATGCATGTTTGGTTCTTCCAATCGCCTACAGCCGAGACGCCTGCATGGATTTTAACGCTTAAAACGTCAAACGACGCGGTTCTGCGCAAGGAAGCGCCTTTTGAGGGTTATAAAAGTGAAATTTTATATTTCAGTGAATTTTAGGGAAAATTCAGAAAAAAATTACCATTGCATCAATGGGAAAATCTTTAAACTGCCATAACTCTGGTTGATTATAAGATAGAGTCATAATTTTTGGTTCTGAGGCATGGTTTTCGGGGTCGACCAATTAAACTATGCTAGTCAAATTTGGCTCAAACAGACCTTTGTTGCCATGGTGACGAAAATTTGCGATTTTTAACACAAAATCGGCTATAACTTAGCTTGTGCAGGAGGTACGGCCCAGATGCTTGCACTGACTACACGGCGATGTGCTGCTAAGTAATAGCGCCTTTTTGACATTTGCTGTTTTAGTTGTGTGACTTAGCCACAGTCGTTCTTACAAGATGTTTTAAACTGTTAAGTTTTTTTACAATAATCCAATAAATGGCATTAGTAAATGATAAGAGTAGCAGTGCATGGATTTTGCTGGATGCATAAATTCTTGTAGGTAAAACTCTAAAAAAAATTTCATTGTGATATCACTGAAATACACTTTGTTGGCAAGTTAATGATTATATGGACATTTTTATAAATCAACGGATTGAGTTTTAATTAAATAACACCATAAATCTTCGCCCGTTACCTGCACACATTATGGCAAGTTATACCCACAAAATGGTGATCGCATTGTGGCAACAGATTCTGTAACGTCACTGTAATGTAACTAAACAAAAACTGAACTAAGACGATTCTGTAAAAACTAAACAATAACCAAAAAGCTCGGCTATCGCAGAGTGACCGCGCGATGCATCTTGTCAGTAGTAATCTTGCCAATTGCAAAGCAACAGTGCAGAAACTACTTATACGACAAGTCCTGACCAAACTGATGGTATGAAGTTGGAGGTTTAGTCGAGGCAATGTGTCGTGAACAATGTGCACTCGACCATGACACGACCGAGTCGGCTCCCATTGTCTCAGGTGTCATAAACAAACCGACGACGGTCGAATTGTGTATATCACCTGTATACCGACGACTTGCTGTGGCAAAAAGTCCACAATGTAGAAATTGCTCACGTGACCCTGACCACGCCCAATTAGGGAGCACTCACTCACCACAAGACTAAGACTTCACATGGCACCCGTGTACAAAATCTGAAGTCTCCAGCGTTAGCCGTTGCAGAGATATTACATGGGGTGTAAAATTCTGAAACGGGTTATTTGACCCTGACCACGCCCCTTTCAAAGAAGATTTTTCTTCGGCAGGGTGGGACTTGCTATGGTAAGTTTATGTACCAAATGTACCAAATACGAAGTCTCTAGGTTCACCCGTTACGAAGCTATGAATGGCGGTGCGAAATGCAGAAAATGTGGTGGTTTGGGGTGGTTAGGGGCACTCAAGGTAATGGGCAATGCCACCATTCGATACAGCGCATACGACTTCCTATTCGACTTTAATAGAAACTATGTGTCTATCTTTTACCGTTTTCGATATATAGCCAGTTATTAGACGAAAGTCGCGATTTTGACCCACCCCACCTGCATTCGGCACCCTCGTAGAGAGTGACCGTGGTCGAATTTCGCGGAGATCTTTGGCATCAGAAAACTACAGTCCCTGGCATATCGTGTGGTGTTGTTTGTGTGATCCTACGTTTTGCCGTTTTAGTAGAACACAGGCTTGTGACAGACGGACAGACACAGGCCCATGGTTAGTACCGCGGATGCATAGCATCGCGCGGTAATAAAACGATTGCTTGTAGTTATGTATAACAAAATAAAAGTACAATGACCGACGTCAAAACTAACTACTACACTACACCCATTTAACGGCTCTTTCCCAGGACAACCTGGATAAGTCGGTACCAGAAAGATAAAAGTAGTCGATTGAAATGAGACAACATATGATGGGGTTTGGAGATGGCAGTGGCATCAGCTGGACCATATGCAAACAGTCTGCACCTCGCTGCAAACAGATAACCACACCAACACCTCATCTCTCAATTTTTACAGGCCGGATGCTCTTCCTGACGCTCAACCAACAGTGTCAAAACACTGAAGACAACTAACTAAAACTAAAACTAGAATAATTCTTATAACTAAAATAACACTGACTCTTACACACACAGGGTTGAGTTGTTGCTCATATGTTCATTTATCAAACATTCAAACACGAGGTCTTGCTGCAGTTAAAGCCTACACAGGCCACCATTATTGGTGGTCTCTGAAGCAGAACGCTTTCAGCGCCCATTGCCTGTACTGAGTGCAGACTGCAGAGTGTACAGTGAGGCATTACGTGTGTACGTGACTAAGCAAAGTCATACACGTAGGTGTTTGTATAAACAGGAACTAGCAGCTAGAAACTACATGTAGCTTTGTGCCAGGAGAACACCGTAGAAAATACTGTCTTACCACTACTGATTGGACAGCATCAGCAGGGTATTCAGTATACTATACTTGGTGATTATTATATTATACAAACGAAACTGGCTTCAGTTTCTCTTTGTTGTAAAAGCCACTGCTCTAAAGGCACAAATATCAAAATTTTATCCACACATTATAAGCACAGAAGCAAGCTACCACATTAATGCCAGTAAGTGGCCCGTCATAAATGTAAAAGCTAACTTCTGTGTTCATAATGTGTGGATAAAATTTTGATATTTGCTGTTTCAAATCCATTGCTAAGAAATCGTAATTTTTGTGATTTTCAAGATGGCGGCAGCCGCCATCTTGGATTTTCAAAAATTCAAGATTTCGACAGTCTGTCCACTGATATTCACGCCCCCAAAATAGGGTTTTGGGGGACCAGATCCCCTAAATGGGGAATGGCAACAACGGGACCTGCAAAAGGCACATCCTTGAGCAGAAACATGCCATATGACGTATAGATTGTCAAAATTGGTCTGCGTGCGATGGTGCAGCGCGATCCCGAAAATAGAAAAAAAGGTCGACTAAGAAACCAAAAACATGTGATGTTACGTGTTCGCCAAGACTACCCACGCTGTTGCATAGCGGCATGGATTTGCACGTGTGGTCACGCATGTGACATAGTTATATATTCTAGATTTCGTTAAAATCCGTTCTGGGGTTTTGGAGCCACGGGGGGGGTCAAAATTTGCCCCTTGCCATTACTTTGGCTATTGGCTTTTACAGCAGCTTGTACTACCGTAACAACAACGACCGTTTAACGGCCTTTGATCCGGGACAACCCGGGTAGGCCGGTACCAGAAGGAACTTTCACCCACTCACACCTATCCGAATCAACGTGCTTCCTTTATCATCTTTCTCCA
>Ga0126325_10000392_pt1 | contig 11870 bp, 12 predicted proteins | sample InaspJWI14metaG_FD_94487 | JGI IMG/M metagenome (GOLD analysis project Ga0126325, IMG submission 94487) | Marine gutless worms symbiont microbial communities from Oahu, Hawaii - Inanidrilus sp. 1 OAHU.JWI-14 metaG | ecosystem: Host-associated > Annelida > Digestive system > Unclassified...
CCATTACTAACAGTTTGTGTTTTGGTACACACTCTTCACTAGTAATAACCTTGACATTACGAATCTTGGCTTTGTCCTCCTGCCGAACCATAATGTAATCAACTGTGCTTTTCACCGGGCCGGAAGCATATAGTAATAATAATAATAATAATAATAATAACAGCAGCAGTAGCGCAGCACCAACAACGACAATAATAATCATATTTGTATAGCGCCATAAGGTCGTAACTGCAGAGGCACAACACTTCCATACCTCCAGTGCCGTCCTGAATACTGCCTGTAAACTGTCATAAAATTTCTGTATACAAACACCAAAGGTCATGTACTGCCAGTCTCGAGAAATGCTCGTCATATGACATCGCATGCACTGTAGGCAAACTTGTGTTTGCATCATCATCTGCCTTTTGCATCTTGACGGATGATCTTGACAATCACGGCTCATTCACTTCACAAATGACGATACAGTAACATGATCACTATGAAATTACCATGGTGTTTCCAACTGAACTCTCCAAAAGCATGTATCTGGGACTTACTTATGTAGTTGAAAACAGGAAAACAGCAACATTTTTTGCAACTTATGTGTGCTATGTCCTTCACACAAAAGCAAAGTTCATAATGAAAAAAACAAAGCAGACTCAACTGCAAGCAGCTGAAATGCTGGCCTCAATCAACACAAAATTTAATATGAAGTTGTTCTTAAAGTTGCTTTTACATTCATTTAATGATGAATTGTGTGACAACCACAAAGTAGACAACAACTGACGGCTGTCAGTAACAAGTATCAGCCCCCACGCCAAAACCCAGATTATTCCGTCCACCCGTTTCGATAGAACACCGACTTTTGACAGATGGACACAGACACGGACACATGGCCATGCCTGCGCTAGCATAGTGTCGTGCGGGTAAAAATCAGCGCAGTTTACCGTCGTGTAGGATTTCGCCGACGGTACAACGTGTGCCATGTCCCGCGAACGTCTTACAGCTTGTTGTTGGAACGAGCCACATCCACGTGTCGCCAGACCCAGTGCCGGCCAGCAGAATGTTGCTGCTGCGATGCCATCGTAACCACTGTCACACATGCAGTTGCCTTTGTTAGCTTAATCACACACACTTCCACACTGCCATAGTTGGCTGTTTTCAGATGCAGTAATGGTCAGTGCTTCAGTGCTTTGACACTGTTGGTTGGGCGTCTGGCCTGTAAAAACTGAGTCCTGAGGTGTTGTTGTGGTTATCTGTCTGGGGCGAGCTGCAGATTGTTTGCGTATGGTCCAGCTGATGCCACTGTCAGCCCAAAACCCCATCATCTCTTGCCTCATTTAACTCCAGACTGGTTTTACCTTTCTGGTACCGGCTTACCCAGGTTGTCCTGGAAAAAAATAACAAAACATAACAAGAGTTGGTTTAACAGTATTATCAAAGTAACTTGAAGTCTAACTTATGTATAAGTTAATATTTTAATAAAGTTTATTACACATTGCGAACTGGATGTTTTCAAAAAAAAATCCGCAGTGCTACCGAAAAGACTGATACTGATTTCGTGAACTAGCCTCCAAGTCGTCCACTTCATACGACCACACATCCTGCCACGAGTCGACCGACCAGACCTTGATCAAGCCCGCCATGTCGCCGGTGACAACCAGCTTAGAGTCATGGTTGAAGCCAACACAGGTCACCGAGTCTCTGTGCCCTGTATACACACACCATCAGTCGTCAGTGGTTAAAGTTAATGTTCCTTGGAATGCAAGGGGGGAATGGCGTTCCTGTACCTCTGATTATTGGCAAATAGCGTTGTTCCTGCACCTCAAAGTTCGTAACAATGCACACAAATGGTAGGCAGAACGCTACAGGAACGGCTGAATACGACCAAACGACAACAACTGTGCAAACTTAGTTATTTATAGTTACAGTTGTTTAAAATAGTTAATGACAGTTGCTTGCTGCGGGCTCGCAGCATCAGCATCTGATGGACCCTGCCCTCACTGCTGGGGGGCCCATGCTGAAATTTACGGGCCCTGAAAATGGAGTTCCCTTACCTCAGATTTTCCACTTTAACCACTGAGTCAAGTTCTGTCAGAGAACTCTTCATCTGAGATAAGATGTCACACATGAGGAGGTATACCAGCAGGAGGATGGAACGAAACCGATATCTCTGAATAAACAACTAGGTCTACGCATCCCTCCGGTGTCGCAAAATTGACCACCAGCTTCGGCTGGGGTAAAGGCCACCTCTGCCTCGTGGCAGGTAACACTGCGTGATCACACGAGTTCCCGTAGCGATAAGGCTAGTTGCAAACTGCTATACTCCATTTATTTTACTTCTACATTACAACTACTTTCAGCTTTTCTGAACTTTCCGTAGTTACTCCATGTTAGGTCAAGTCCCCAGCAGAAATCCTTTGGGGGATATTTCAACACATCTTCTCAGACCAGATGCCTTTTTTGGTGCTTAAGGAAAAGTACCACAGCACTTAAATGAACTGCTGCAATTTAAAAAATTTAAATTTAAATGACGCTACTGGCAAAACAGACAGGCTAGTTAATAACCGCAAGTTAAGAATGAGCAAACAGCAAAACGTGCTCGGAATATTGACCGGTACATGTGAAAACTCTGTCGCCATTCAGCACGTTCCATACATAAGCCACGTCGTCTTCTCCGCCAGTCACCGCAAGCGACTTTATTGACGAAACATTTATGCAGAAAACAGAGCCTGAAAAGATGCAGCAAAATTTCAACCACATGCGATTCGTCATTCTTATCACATGACCAACACATGGCACATTAAACGCTGCATAATAATAACAATAATAGTAAGTACACAGCACAATTACCAGTAACAGACAAACTTGTTGTTAATGCCATCACTATGAAGCCATTCACTAGTGCTGCTGTCACAGCCACTTTTCTTATTACTACAATGACATTTGTAAGTAAAATGCAGCAACATTGAGATGAAGATCCAGTCGTATGTCCACAGAGCTGGTTCCTACAACTGTGCTGCTGATAGTCATGCAGTATGCTCATATATTTATCACAACCTTGTACACATGGTACACAAATAAAAGTAGAAATGACAAAATAGTACAACACAGTAGAAGAATACACAACTACAGCAGCCACTAGGGCCTAGATGAGACGATCAGTAGACAAACGGAGAATGACAGAATGCAAATCAGATGACGACAGACCAGTACCACCAGAGAACTGCAAAGTATAAATGTCGTCACGAATGCTAAGAGCATCAGTCAAAGACTGCACAGCATACCAGTCGGTAACATCAACATGACCATGAAATCTGCACAGCAGTGTGGATTTACATTGGCATAAACAGAAGAGGTATAGAGAAGAGAACAGCTACTGTTGTAATCCAAGGCATGCCAAATAGCCATTACTGAATGTAAATAATAAGACTGCATTGTAGCAGTCAATCACAACAAAGAGTTTTCTGTAGTCTGCTGAAATAATCAATAGTTGCCTTCAGTGCTCAAGTGCACTTATCACAGACATCAACCTTACTGACTGTCTGCTGTCTGTCACAGAGTTACGATGGCAACGAAGGATAATCAGTACCACGGACAGCAATGCAATGAGACATAAGAATATGACAGGACCCGTATGACTTGCAAATGTCACCACAGCATCATTCTGTGCCATCGAATCATCGTTTGAACTTTCTGCCAAATTCATTGCACCAAGATGTTCAGTGGTCATATCTGCAACCACACAACTACATTATTATACCCACAGGCACACTGCATGATTAGTCATCAAAAGCATACACATACAATAACACACACACACACACAACCGTTTAATGGCCCTTTGTCGAGGACTACCCGGGTGGCCCGGTACCAGAAGAAACATTCACCCACTCACACCCATCCTGATCACCAAAAATCCTCTATCAACTTCGTTCATCTACTACGATCCATAGCATCCTCCTGGTTCAACTTACGTGCCTCACAGTCCTTTTCCACAGGTCCTGTTTGGTCTACCCCTTGGTCTGGAACTCTCTATTTCATACTCCATACATTTCTTCACCCAATCATTATCTTCATTTTGCAACACATGATTGGTCATAAAAAGCACACAAAATTAAAGAGACTACAAGCCAACTGCAAGCCAGTCGGAGAATGCTGCTGCCAGGCACACACACACACACACACACACACACACACATGTATACACAGACCCATGCACAAAAACAAAGACTGAAAACAACGCCTCCGGCATAAAAATGTCACCTTTATCGAAGTTTTATGCCCCACTTGACACAAAACAGAACATTTTGCAGACGTGCTTCCCAAAACCATCACACGCAGTCATTACAGATCATATGTGCCTAAACTTAAGTGTACAGTAAGGTGCTGTATAAACAGCAAATACATAAACAACGTAACTTAAAACATGTTACACAACACCCAATGCAGCATCATAATTGGACGTTATTGTCACGGTATGAATTCAAATTAAATTTACACCAAAATTTTTTTGGTGAAATTATGAACCCATGACAACCGAAAAATGCATAAAGAAAATTAAATAAACAAAGTTTACCAACCTGCATCTTTGTCCTCATGGTCATCATCATAAGCATCATCATCATTAACATCATCATCAACATCACCGGGACAGATGTCAATAATTTCTTCTGCATCTTCACCATGCACATACGCCACTTCGGCAATTTCTTCATTATCCAAACTTTCGTCCATCACGGAAACAATGTACGACAACTGCTGAAGCTGATAAACTGGAGTCTACAGTACTAATGTGAAACTGGCAACAACAAACAACAGATGGATGCAGCTACGACAGCCATCAAGTTCCAGCCAGGGGCCCGATTTTCAAAACTTCTTAAGAAGATCTTAGGAAGAACTTAGGAAAATCTTAAGAAGTTTTGAAAATTGAACCCCTGTACTCTTCTTCATCTTCTTTCTGTAATAAGCAATATCGCCAGGCCCCGGCCTAATATTCGACAGCTGTCTCTCATTTAGAGATCATATTTTTCAGAAGATAAACAAGGCTTATAGTATACTTGGTATTATCAAAAGAAATTTCATTTATATGGATGAATCCAGTTTCATACTATTATACAAATCGATGGTGCGTCCACACTTAGAATATGCAAACTCTGTCTGGTGCCCTCATAAGTTGAGAGATATAAAAGAAATTGAAAAGGTACAAAAAAGAACAACTAAATTTGTAATAAATCTTAAGAAAATATCGTACACAAAAAGGCTTCAGCGCCTAAAACTACCTACTTTGAAATATAGAAGATTGCATGGAGATATGATAGAAGTATTTAAGATGACTCATAATATCTATGATCCAGACGTGTCACTTAAATTGGAATATAACTCAGGCTGCAGCATTAGAGGTAACAAATATAAACTTCTTAATTGCACATTTTACCATGATTTATGAAAATATTATTTCTCTGCACATATTGTTAATATTTGGAACAGTTTGCCAAACTACGTTGTGGATGTCAGTACTATAAACCAGTTTAAAGCACGTCTAGATAAGTTTTGGATGCACCAGGATGTCTGGTATGATTTCACAGCCGACCTGACCGGAAATGGAGATAGATCAGTACATGAAACAAATGATGTGTAGTTTTGTATGTAGTTATGCTAAATAGATGCGGACATTGAGGTGTTTACACCTGCGTCCGTAGATGCTCGTTGAGTTGTTCCTTCGGCATACCAGAGTCCACACGTAAAACGGCATGTCGATCGGTTCATCCGTTTTTTGCAGGGCTCACTGTTATAACCAACAGACACACAGACAGATCACGTCACAAGTATATCATGAGGCCTCATCTTTGCACTCTGTGCACGCGATGCAGCCTAATAAGGAAAGTGAACTAATATCAACAGCAACAAAATGCGTCTGTCCACTCCAGAACACGCAGCGTGTCATCCTGTAAAAGTAAAGAGCTCATCATTCACCATACCTTACAACATATTCTGCAGTTTATTTACGAAATGAACTACCATCAAAAAAACACCTGCAGGAAATACTCAACATGTTGTATCCAAAATGTTCGTCTGGAGGAGAAACCAGCAGAGTTATCAATAGTGATGGGTGGATTGTCCGTTTTACTACTGACTGAATATTCAAATATAACGTCAATATGATATGAGGGTACAATAAAGAGTTTCAAGCGATCAACGTCTGCTAGTACTAGCAGAATTTATAGCAGCTCTCTATTTTAGTGATATTTCCTCTTTCCAATCGTCACCAGCCACGTCTACCAACTGAGAAGTCGACCACATGATTGCATACTTACTGCCAATGACGATACAAGAAACTTTATATATAGGCTCCTTCATTGTGGCATTTATTGATTTGTGACAATACTTTCTTTCTTATCTCATTGTTTAAGATGCGTCATGTCATCTTTTCATTAAACGAATATGTTGTGTTATACCGCCCTTTACATATTCTTAAAAAGATTTTTTCCGATGCCGATCACTGACTACCGACCATTCGCCAAAAATCCGGGCGTAATTCGAAGAGTTGCATGGGTTCCAGCAGTGAAGATGACGGTTACGTGAAGCACGATCTGTCGAACAGCTTTTGTTGTGTTTTCCAAGGACATGGTTTATTCGATCAACCTGCTTTTTGGCCGCTTTCGTGGCGGAATTCTTGCATCAATTCAAAGAATTCCCTCCCAAGTCCAGTTTCATACATATTATCAAATGCCTGTTTCTGAGTGTTTGGATTTGACATTACTGTCTTCTTAAGTTTCGGTAACACTCTTTACCGTTAGTTGGAAATAACTTCAGTGCCATGTGACTGTCCAACAAGCATACACTATTTTTTTTCTTTAAAAACTGAGATACAGTGCTTCAAATTAGGCTGAAATTTTTTGACACATTCTATACGTAAGTTGTTGATAGTGCATGATTTTACACAGCCAACAAAAACAATCCTTTTGACTCAGCATCCATGAATGCCCACAACTGCTTTCCCGACACAGGTACCACAGTTTGACACACGTAAATTTTGTGGCAGTACATTCAAACAAAATCAATATTCAGGATTTCACCGACTAGACAACATAATTTTTTAAAGTTCTGTTGCGATGTTTGTTTGCCTGGGCAATAATTCTTAACTGACTTTCTATCTACTTGACTCTAATAGTATAAATACATACATTTGCATCTTAAGTGTACTGCACAACTACAGTTCAAAACTATGTGGTTCACATTAAGTTCATTAGTGAAGCAAGTTTTTTCCAGTGCCACTTTAATGACTACATTAATTGGTTGAATTAATTAGGTTTTAAACCAAGCATTATTGTGCATGCTAAAGAGATGAAGAGCTGTCACGTTTATTCTCAAAAGAGAGGTGTAAAGACGTAGTATTGCACAATCAGGGTCTAAATTTCACGCACTATACAATGATTCAATATTGAATTAGATTCCTTCTTCCAGTGACCATTCTAAGCAGACATCAAATCATAGCCACAAGGATTAAATACTGAACCAATCATCAAATGTACAGAAATTTATTATATTAAACTCACAACACGAATATTAAGTGTTTAACAACACTTGAGAAATTACAAATCCAATTACATCTTGAGTAATAAACGGCTAACAATTTTTGCAAATAATTTGGTTTAAAACAAATGCTTTACATTTACAATGTACAATGCTCACAATGCAATCTAGCAGTCATCAATATCACACTCACTTATTATCCATTCATAACAATAAAAATTAAAAAGTAGAAACCGATTCTTAACTTAGTATAATCTGAAAAATAATAATAGTACCAGTAATGTAATAAAAATTGTAGGATTGTGGGTTAAATAAAGATAATGAGCACAACTGACGTGACCAAATGTGGTCTAGTTTTCATGACAATAATTGTCACAATTCACAACACATTGCATTAATGTCACTGTGGTTTTCAGAATGTTGGCAGACAGAAGGGGATCCAACCTCAAAAATCCCCCAAAAAGATTCTGACGGTTTTAAGAGAGACTGCCTTAACTGTAGTTGGTTGTTATCTTGCAAGCCTGCAGCCGAAGCATAAATGAAAACAACAGAGAACTTAACATACATCAAGCAGTAATGCACCAATGCAGTGTTCCCAAATGCAATATTCTAAAACAATTGGAATCAAATAAATGTACACTATACAGCCATCAAATTTCATCCGAATGAGTAAATTACTGAAGAAAATCTGTTATTATAAAAAAGCAAGTCACGAATAAGCGTAAACAAAACAAGAAGCAAAGGAGACACAAGCAAACTTGCATTTGCTACCATTTATTTCGTGCCTTCTCAACTGACAACCCAAAAATGGTTTCCATTCTATAAAACAAGTTCTGGTTTCACATAACTGCATGCATGCAGATGCCATTAGACAGAATAGCAATGGTAAAGAGTGTGCAGCATATGATTTCATTGGGTTATTTACCAACCAGAAGATTTACAAATTTCTGATAAAGCAAAGTAGGTACAATACAACACTAAATATGAAGAACTGTTAATATATTTTCAATCACTTCAGATATGTAAGGGCATGCAGGCAGTAAAACTGCACCAAAATCCTCCAGTTCTTAACTGGAGGTTACTGGCTAACGAAGGTTGACCTGTATAATGGCCATAAAACAGTGGTTGTGTGTTGTTCCGATATGTAACCAATATTCAATTTAAAACTTCCATATGCTCTTTAGTGAACTGTCATTGGTACGGAAAACTTATTGCTTAAATCAACATGGAATATCGCAACAAAACAGATGTTCAATGCCGGAAAATAAACTGGATGCAATAAATCATACCAAAATACAAACATAATATGGAATCTATCTGCAAAAGACAATTAGAATGAAAATGAAATCATCATGTGCAAGCAAGTGTAACTACAAACGCTAACACGTCCAGGACTGTGCTACAAAACCGGCTGGATAATGACTTCACATCATGGGCTAGCAGGGAAGAATGGATCGCGAACATACATGTAAACAAGCAAGAATGACACAAGCCACTGAGACTTAAGAGCAGTGCAGCACATCTAGCCAAACTGTGTGCGCTGGCAAATATCTTGACGACAGACACAACCTTGCGATTTCTCTACTACAACCAATCGTCTTGTTCTAAGACAAACACACAGAAGACACAAGCAATGGTAACAGCCAATCAGCATTAACTAATAACAAGAACGGGTGGAATTATTTACCCATTCACTGAAATGCAGTTGCCCGAAGGATGAAAAATGACCGTGATATGACAATGGTAGCAGTGACGGCTTGTGAATATGTCGAGCATGCTCGATTCACGTGGAAGAATCAAACCTGTCTGAATGGCATACACGTGAAATAGTTTTTTCTTCAGATGGAATATTACTTCAACAATGAATTATAACCTCCGTAACACATGGCCTAAGCCACATACGTACAATCGGTTAGCAAGTTTCTGTCACCAGACGTGAAAAATAAACCATCCTGGCACAAAGGTGCTTTATGCCAAGCAGACCAAATTTTAAGTACCACAAGTGAAGACAGTAATTAACTTTCTGTACCTATCTTACGTGGCTTGCTCCATAACAGTGTTAACACTGAAAACTAACAAGATTGATTCATTGCAAGGAAAGAAAGACAACAGCGACAACTGGTCGGCAAACTGTAATCTCCTGCTATAAGAACAATTAAGCACTGAAATAAGTAAACCAAGCAAAAAAAACTAAACGACTGCTGACAACAGAGTTCAGACACTCTCTGGACCAGTCCATTGCACCGTGAAAAATCCAACTGCATTCCAATTTTGACAAAAAATGGAAAAATACGAAACTTGCATTTCCATACTGCTCACCCCACTGGTTCTTTCACACAAATTCTACTTGGTGTATTTCATCCTGTATTTTCCATCCTTACTTTCAACATCACGAGTACAAAAATTCACAAAACCAAACCAAGTCATCCAAAAAGCAAGCAGCCAGACAGTGCATTCATCAAATGCACCAATGGAGCATGTTACCCTAGTAACGACAGCACAGTTCAAATGGTCAGATCCTAGCATTACAGAGCAACACGACGTCAACTTTTAACACAGGGTGACCACTTTTGGGGCAGAACGAAATTCGCCGACTTCTCCAGCCAGCTGCGTGTACACTAGCATATCTGCAGTGATTCACTAAAGGAGTGATTTGTTGCTGGACTAAGTAACTGAGTCAATTGCTCATACAAACCGAGTGAAAGCTATATACTGTTCCAACTGCCATTTAAAAGCATCAGACATAACAAGCCCAGCCATAAACCTCAGACTGGCAACAGAAACACTGCCAGAAACCAAAAGGTGCAGGCATTCAGTATAAAGTTCTGAACTTCTAATTCACGGTTCAATATCAAGCAGCATGCTGAAAGTCACTATTTGCTGTTGATGGCAAGCAGTTTGTTACTGACACCAATGAAAAGGCTTTAGTGTTTTATTACCAAGTGGCACGAAAAACGTACGTGATGGGACGGAATGTCACAGCCAGATTTCTCTAAATCGTGCCACTTTACTCAGAATATTCCGACTGTAAACCCAGCCAAACAGTTAGTTTTGATCTGCACCATAATCACAGCAGGACGTACTACGAGCATATTGGAGCAGTTATGATAACCACAATTTATAAAGTATTGAGGACTGACATACGACAATTACCCACATGTTTGTACTTATCTTGGGCCATGCTGCAACTCCCCGATCCATTTTTTTCAAAATCTAAGAGTTTTCCGAGGCAATTGGTAACCCTGTCGACAGCAACAGTTCAGTTAAGTTTGCCACAGATAAGTGCAACCGATGACAATAAATTATTACTAGTATCACTAATTATAATAATAAACTGACAATTTCTAATCGGCTAAAATACAGAGACCATTACAAGGGCGTGCGACAAGACACGGGAATCAAGTATACTTGACGAAGAACTACACACAACAACACACAGCAGTCTAACGGCCCTTTGTCCAGGACTACCCAGGTGAGCCGGTACCAGAAAAGTAAAACCAACCTGGATTGTATTGAAGCAAGAGATAGTGAGTGGCAGTAGCATCAGCTGGGCCATACGCAAGTCTGCACTGCGCTCCAGACAGAACCACGCCAGCACCCCACCACTCAAGTTTTTTACAGGCCGGATGCCCTTCCTGCCGCTCAACAAACAGCGTCAAAGCACTGCAGGCTAAGCACTCAGCGTGTCACCTAGGTAACAGAACTTATCCACTAACTCCAACTTTGCACTGGCCCCGATATCCACACTAGTGCGACCTGCACTAGTTACCGGATTCAAGCAGTCTCAACAAATGAATGACTTGGCCACATCAGAGATCAATTAATAATTAATTACTGCACAATTAACATGGCAGTCTGGGTTTGGCTGGCACAAAGCTGATGGTGAGCGATGCGGCGGGACTTGCGGAGTGTAGCAGTTCATCATGTCCTTCAAGTTCTGCTCGATGTGATCCATCCTGTACATGTGCAGTATTAGACCATGCACTTTTGTGTCATCACCTACGCTGAGACATATTGTGCCACCAGTGTTCGAGTTCATCATAGCACTGACTGTTTTTGAGATTGGCTGCCTTGATGGTCGAACATACACTGTGTCATGTGCATGAGGTGGGACTTGTTCCTTTGTGAAATTCAAATGGCCTTTAAATTCATGTATCTCATCTTCATCAAACCCGATTTTAGACCCCCTTACGTAGTACTGGTGAGAAACACCATCGATATCAACTGTCTCCATTCTAGATCACAGCGCCTTGTCAGAAATTAGCAACAATTACGTTACATTAACACTTTTTACAGTTACACTGAACAATCAAAAAAACCATAGAACTACGCACGACACAAACAACAATATCCAA
>Ga0126325_10000393_pt1 | contig 11866 bp, 3 predicted proteins | sample InaspJWI14metaG_FD_94487 | JGI IMG/M metagenome (GOLD analysis project Ga0126325, IMG submission 94487) | Marine gutless worms symbiont microbial communities from Oahu, Hawaii - Inanidrilus sp. 1 OAHU.JWI-14 metaG | ecosystem: Host-associated > Annelida > Digestive system > Unclassified | place...
GGGGACAATTTCGACGTGAACCGGATGGTCATTGACACAGTAGAGCAACTGGATAGGCAGGCACGGACACTGCGTCGTCGGTCGCAGCTGTCAACTGACTCCTCAGAATACGAAAGCATCCTGCAACAGCTGAGACTGATCCGTCAACGGCAGGCTGAGCTTGAATGCCTGCAGAGGTCACTCCAGTCGCGGCTCCTGCATTGTAGGACCAACCCGGATGAGCCACTCAACCTTAAGCTGAATTCCGACCGAGATGTTGTGGAGCCACTGGACCTGAGAGTTCCGTCGGTAAAACAGGAACAAAACAGTGCGCGGGTAATCCTGGCAGATATAACCTGCAGTGTGGTCGGCGATGCTGATCCCGATGACTGCTTTGAAGTTCCAGACTCGCCGCCAGCAGCCGCAGCCGATGATGAGCCCAGCGGCCCCAACGTAGAAGATGCAGCTAACATGGAGGGCGTTGCTCCGATTTTTGAGAATTTTCCCGGCAGTGCACCTGAGACTGAGGGAAACTTTGAGGAAACTGGTCAGATGAAATCGACACCTCTTAGTTTATCGCCTGCTGTTGGTACTGATGGTGAGAAGGCTCATGCCGTCAGAGCTCTGGATCAGTATCTGGCCAGCCTGAACGTGTCAGACATCAGCGAGGCCAATCCTCCGTCACCTGTCCTTACCGTTGTGGCAAGTCCTGATGCTAGTTCGGAGTTCGCTAACTACCAGACGTACCAGAGACCACTGGATGTGTCTGGACGATGTGTTGACCCTGTTGCTGCTGCGCTATTTGATGGAGATGAACAGGTTTGCTATCTGCATTAATTATAGTCTGTGATACAAACACACACACAGACATACATATAAAGTGCCAAAAATTGTAATACAAAACCGAGGTGCTGGCACAGGTGACTAGACAGCAAAGGCGGGTTGGAAGAGGTAGGATTTTTGTTGACATTTAAGGTTGGTGGTTGTCAGTCGAGCGACTGAATAAGTGCAGTAGAGAGAGAGAGAGAGTTTCAGATAGACTGTGAAAACAGAGAAGGTCTGTGAGGAAATGATAACATACAAGTTGTCATATATCATTTGTCATATGGTTCTTACTCCATCTACTTTGCACAAATAGTAATAAAACCAGTAAACAAATTGCAAGCATTGTCTCAAAATTATATTCAGAAACAATGAAATGAAGCATTTAGTGTGTTAAAACGTCTGAAAAGGAGATGCTGAATTTTGTCCTATGTTTAAAATATTGGGTAGTTTTATTTAAAATTTGGCATCATAATAATGAGTTAGATTGGTACTAAACTAGGCCTATACGTTATTTTATCGAACAGATTTCAGTTTGTGTCTGAAATTTTATTAAATTAGATTCATGTCTGCAGTCGTTATGTGTAAGATGTTTAGCGATCTTTCTGTTAGGGTATGTATTGGAGAGTCGGCGTAAAGATACCAGCACTTTTCCCTTGGATTCTAGTGGTGGATGACGGAAGGATGGACTCAGTGTGCATTTTTCTTGCTTAGAGTCGATGCTTTTTTCCTTTGATGATTTGACATCATTGGTTGGGTGACAGGAAGGGCTCTGGCTAGTAAAAATCTGTGCATTGGAAGTTCTCTTGCTCGTTTCCGGGACAGGCAGATCATCACTTTGCAATTAATTTTGCTTGACGGTGTCTCAGTTATGTTCAGTATTTGTTACAGCTTGTTTTACTTTGAAAATGTGTTCAGTTTAATATATATCGGTTCCATGCTTATTGTGTTTACAGCATTTTCGCCCCATCACTGATGTGCTGTGAGTTCCTAGTCGTTGTTCCAGAGATACTGATGACTCTGCAGTAGTTCATGTTTTGGAGGCACAAACATAAATGTCTTGAACTAGTTTTTTTTAGTTTTCTAATACAGCTACTTACACAGTTCATTTGCACATGTGTTTGCATAGTGACATTGTGCTGTTTTTATGATAGCATGTTATGGATTGTAAATTATGATGTTGTCTGATTTATCCTAGCATTGCTGTGAAACCCTTTATATGGATTCCACTTATTTAGCTACTTTGCATTAAACATTGTTTTGCCCCTTTATTGAGAAAGGAAACGAAACTAACTAACGTGACACCGGCTAACCAAGCTCAGCTGATAAACAAGGTGGCGGCGGTAACGGCTTGATGGTGAAGATTATTTTTGGCTATGTTTCTGGTGCATTTGGTTGAAACGTGATACAACAGAGCACAGTTATAAGTATTATTAGATGCATCCAGGCCAGTTTCTTACCCACAGTTAACTGTATCGTTAGTAATTTATTGTTGTAACTTGTAGTGTGTGTCATTGTAGCGGTATTTGTAACGTACTAGCATTTTTACAGTAATGTTAGTGATGTGGAGGGCAGATAAGTGACCTATGCACTGTTAAGCTGGAAAACCATCATTCTGTGCATCTTGACCATATAAAAGAGAACAAAGATTGAAGATTTTTCTGTTGGTAATATAGTGGAGACATACCATCAACCCTTGGTCCCACAGATAACGTCTGTGTATGCACTTCTGCCTATTCACCGTAATTTATGATTTTTTGTCCACATCCAGTTTGGTATCAGTTGCCTTAGTCTTCTTTCAGTCATCTTTCTGTTGTTTTTTCTTTTGATGATGAAAATTTATGTTTCAGAATATGCCCAAACTTTCTTCCGTTTTGGAGGCTAACGTTACTTATTTACTGAGTATTTCAACTACTACAGTTGTCATAAATATGTGCATAGTAAACGTAATTACTTGTTTTATTTTATATTTTTGCTTCATATACATGCGTAACCACGTTTGAACATGTAACAGCTCACTATTTTTGAATGCGAGACTGTGCTGCTGACTCAGAATTAATTCATTGTCGTTCGTTAACTGTTGTAATGTATATCTGCAGTATTCAGTAAGAAATGGTGTTTTCTCTTGTCAGTACCAGTACAGTTGTTTGCCTTGAATGACTCGACTCTTAAATGACTATTGTGTTCTGAGTCGGTCGTTTGCTCAAGGAATATGTGAGTGTTCTGTCCAAATGCAATATTTAAAATGTGTTGTTTGCCTTGAAAATGCACCAAAACTTCAAAATTGCATGCCTGTTTACAAAGAATGATTTGGATTGTGTTCACCCTAGAAATGTTCGCTGGCTAGGTCAAATTTTGTGATCAGCTGCTAACAGCAGTTGAAAACTGGAAAATAATTTTGGTTTACACAAATTTTTGAAGAAATTTGAGTTTTTTTTGGAAATTGCCCACCATACCTTTAAAGTGTCACCATAATACCTTGTGAAATCCACAGTGTCATTTTCAATAGCAGCTATAAACTGCATGAAATTGGGTGTATTTTTCACCGATGAGTATCTCCGCTGTGGCTACGCTACAAGCTCAAAATGGCGGTGGCAAAAGCGCGAAGCTTGACATGAAATAGCCATCTTTAGTGTATGCTTCCCATCCGACTTTCAACGAACTCAATTTCCACCAGAGCTTGGTGGATAATTCGACTGTGATTGGTGGGGGTAGTAACACGTTGCTGCAGTACTGACAGCCGACGACCGCATCGCTGCTGCCACCGACCGAATAGCTAGCTCAGGCTGGATATTCCCTATACTTCACAATCCGCTGGAAGATGCCGCCAAATTGATATCCAGCCCTCTACCTAATGTGGGGTGGCTCGGTAGCCGAGTGGTTAGCGTGCTGAACTCAGGCGCAGAAGACCCGGGTTCAAATCGCAGTCGCGACTCTGTCGGGAAACAGTCTTAGGCAAACTGCTCACGCCCATTGTGCCTCTGTTCACCAAGCAGCAGTATTGGTAGCAGCCCTCTTAAGGGTTGCGGGGGTAACTGCAGGCCTAGCGGAAAGTAATGGCAGCCTACCGCGGGTTTATGACTCACGTCACCTGCAGGCTAACTGCCAAAAACCGGGATCAGCTTCGGAACCCTACGCTCGGTAATCGAGTATGGGCTAAATTTACCTTTTTTACCTTATGTGTGGTTCCTTGGGCCAACGTGAGTCACGCCCCAGACTATAGCTCGATCGGTTCAGCCTTCTTAGCACAGCAGATAGTTGTGACCAACAGACGGACATATACACCACGCTACATCTGTAGCAATAGCCCGCGTAGCAGCACCGCATTAGGCAGCATCTTTGCACAACCTGCATGCGATGCGACCTAGTGAATAATAAGATGAACACTTAGCCGTTCCTGTGATGTTTCTTGTAAAATTAAGTTGCCATGTTACAAAAACAGCTGGCTATTTAATAACTACCCTGCCGGTATCCACTTGTTGAATGAAGCAAAATGCGCGGGCGTAGGAACAGGTCCGTCTACCGCCGGACCAATAATTTGACAAACGAATTTTTGTGTTGACATTATATCAACTTTCGTGAACGTAAAATGAACAGAAACACAAGTAAAAAATGCATACACTGTAGTCAATTGATTCTCAGGAAAATTAGTAAATTTGATGCCACCAGATGTCAGATTTTAAGGCTAAAGAGGGGGTAAAGGGAGAGGAGGTAGAGGGGATGGGATTTGCCGGGAAAATGTCAAACTGCATGCTTCATACTCGCCTGTAAAGTTTGGCCTCCAGTGCAGCCACCGCCCAACCCAAAGTCAAAGTACATAGAATAAACACTGCCAGTTGGCGCGCCGTGATTTGATGCTCATTAATCTGAAATGTCTGACAGGAGGGTAAGCTACTGATGACGTAACAGCGCCACTGTTCACATCGCTACCGAAAATATAGTGATGGTCGCAATCAGAAACGGGGACGACAATTGGAAGAAGTCTGTGTTAGCTTCTACGTACGCTGACAACGTGGCACTGTCTGCATTCGCATGCCGGCCGTGCAGCAATCGATCGAACAGCAATCATGCAGCAGCGGATTTGCTGCTGTGGGCCCATGCTGGAACAGACGGACGGATACCGTACCGTTACATAGATCCTGCTCCGCATATATGCAGGCAGTGTCAATAATATCAAATTCACATGATTTTCAAATGGTACAAAGCGTCACGCGGTCCGTCGCGTGTTATGCAGTATTTGATATGATACACCTTAGCTGATTGGCCTATGCTGGATCGTTCGCTGAAGTCAAGATTTATCAAGTGAGCTTCAGTAAATTACACTAATCTACATTCTACACCTCAGTAAATTACACTTCGGTAAATTAAATCATCTCAAGATTGATTCAGTCGATGAAATAGATTTATATCTGGTTTTATGTCGCTTGCATACAAGCCTATAACTTTAATTTGCGTAATGCTAAATTGCTAATCGAATACGTCTGTCAAATACGTAGTTATACATCCAAGCAGGCTAATTCCTTCGTCAAGTGGCGTTTCTGGTTTTTCTGTTGAAGGTAATTGTTTCGGTTTTGGTGGCGCGGACGGCAAGGCATATTTGTAGGCGACACCGCCCAGCAAGATGACGACGAGCAGTATAAATAGCAGCCTCTGAACCCAGCTGCTGAAATCGAACGGGTTGTTCGTATCCTGGTCTGACTTAGTATGGCCAGCAGCTGGCTGTTTTCCGGCAGTTGAGTCTGTTGCGGGAACTGATGTGCGGTAGAACTGTTGTGGAACTGGTTGTCTTGGCCCGCTCGTCACAACAGTCCGCGATGCTGTGCCAGCTGTAATCAGCACGGGAACTTGTTGGTGGTCGACTCGTGACGGAACTGAGCAAGTTTGCGGCGGGAGAGTTGTGAGTCTCGGCGACGGAGGGTTGGACATCTGTTCGGCGCGGTTGTGAACCCGGTAGATCTCGCGCTGCATCTCCAGCCAGTCGTCCGAGCCGACTTCGAGCTCCAGAAGCTCGGCGCCGATGGACCGTCGATCACCGGACCCGTCGTCGCGACGTCGACGTCGGTACTCCGTCTCCTCGTCGTCCTCCTGGCTCTCGTCGTCCGAATCCACGTAGAAGCCGACGATCGATCGATCGGGCGCCGACTTGGCCCGGCGGTGGCAGCGCTGAAGCTCCGGCGATGCCCGACGCTGCCGTTTCGGCGGCGCTGGCGGTGGTACGCGGAGATCTTCGGCATCGCCTCTGCCTTCATCGTCCGGCATCAGTAGATCGTCCGTCGACGCGTGATGGACGTCCTCCAGCGTCCGCCATCGCCTCAGTCCCTGCCCCGCCGGCTGCTGCTGCTGGTGGTGGTCAGCGTCGAACACTGGGCCGCGATTCTCGTCGACGTGGTGGTCCGACAGCGCCGGAAGTCTGGCCCGCGTCGGTCGCCGTCGGTGGTCGCACACCGGAAACGTGGTCTCGAACGTGCACCTGTCTGTATCGAGGCCCCACGTGACTCCGTCGTCGTCGTGGGGCGACACCGAGTCGATCTCGCCACTGTCGAAGTGGATGCTCGTGATCGGCTGCGGCTGCTGGTGAGGCATGCCGCCGCCGGCGACTGGGGTGGTCGAGCGTCGGCGACGGGACGTCCGCCTGCCCGACGACGATCGCTCGCTACTGACCAGCACTCCTAGACACGAGTTTATTGAAATCATGCAGCCGAAGGCTGGAGTGCTGCAATAAAATTAGCAGTCACTATACATGCTGAAATAGTGATCAAAATAATTAAATGAAAAATACAGTGCAATATAAACTAGAAGGCGACGAAAAGCCGGTTGGAAATGCCTCCGCCCGGGGAGGGACGCGCATACGCACTTACAGACGACGGACAACCCGAAAACATAATGCCTCGTATCCGATCCCATTTATTGGAGTCGCGAGTGCATAAATACCAGTATGGCATTCTGCAGGAAAGTTGAGAATAAAACATTATACGGCTTACTGTGTTGTTTTTGGTAGTGGGAAATGGCGTTGTTTACAGTGGACTGGCTGGAAGTGTTCCGTTTCATCGATCTCACGGCGTGCCAGCTGCCGTGCAGGGTTTAAGGTTTGTTCGCAGCACACGAACTGAGCTGAACTGAACAAGTCGACCCAGTTACATGATGTACTCATCGGCCACGCATGTCGCTGTCACAACTATACTTTGTATTGATTGGCTGCAGCGAAACTAGGGCGGTTGCTGCTCAGTTAGGCCTAGTTCTTAACACGACATTGCATAGCAATGCGACCCGTTCACACTGAGGCCGGGGCCGGGGGTCAAACACACTTGTCGATGGAGCGTGACTGGATCCAACTGTTTTGGCTAGTTTATTTATAGTACACGTAATACGTAAATCTGTGTTATTTATTTGGTCATCACATATACACCGTGAGGCAGAAAAAGGGAACCAATTTTCTTTTGTGTGCATCTTTTTTAATACTTGACAGAAACTGGTGAATTTTTCACATGTATTAAGGAAAGTATAAGCTACAAAATATTCCGTATATTTAATGTTGGCATGCGTAAAGAATTCTGCGTAATAATGACACTGAAACTATAAACACTAGCCGGTAACGCGATCTTCTTCTGTAAATACCATGGTTAATGACGTAATATCCTACGTCACACTTTTTGCATAGAAAGGTGCGCAAATTAGTGTAAATTCCATAAATTAAATGACTAATATCGATAATAATATTCGTTGACAATAAGAGTACTAATTTTTGTCAAATTACATTGCATATTAAAAGCTTTATTGATAAAAGAAAAGTGGTTCCTTTTTCTGCCTGGCGGTGTATTGGAGTTCAGTTCACGTGCTGTGAACAAGTCCGGACGTCACCTCTAGAGCGGCTGTGAGCGGCGCTGAGGCGAGGTGACGGGTGGTCGTCGTCGTCGTGTCGACTCTGGCGACGAAATGTTGGGTCACTGACAGTAGTCGCCGGACGACGACGTGACGACACCGCGCGCCGTCGCAGTGTGTCATCGCTTTGACGCGCAACTTGCCCTCTCTCGCCGCTGTCATCCGCGTCTAGTGTGTCACCGACATAACGCACGAGGTTTAACTACGCCGTGTCTCAAAAAACGCCACCATATGATTTCTTGAGCAAACAATGAACCGATTTGAATAATTTGTGGCATAGAGAATCCTGAAGAGATTTAACGTAAGAAATTTTGCTTTTCTCCACATCACCTGTAGGCACTGTACCTTGAAAACTCAAAAAGTCATTTTCAGCAAAAAAGTTGTACTTATCTGTTCCATCACTTCCAAAATTTAATTGACTCCTTTAAAGTACATAACCTATATATTCCTTAAGTCTGCTGTTTGGTTAAGTTTCGTGGATTCCTCATAGTTTTGCGTCTTTTATATTTTCTTGTATTGTGCGTATATTATGTCAAAATCTTCATGTACGTTTTTAATTTGTGCCGCTCTCCGGTGTAACAAATCACCAGCACTGCGGTCGTTATACCGATGGTGGTCGGTGTCGCGCCGGTGTCGTAGCGTCGCGAGTCGTGAGAGGCGACGTTGTCCGAGAACCGTCCGAGCGCGTCGGCGACACGACTGACCAGCAACAGTTCCGACTCCACGCGACGAGTCATCCACTGTTGCCAGTCCCGCCGCAGCGCGTCCAGACGACGCCGTGTCCTCGCGTCGACCACCATGCCGCCCAGCTGCTCTCCGTGGACGACGTCGATCAGCGACGCCGCGCGACGTCGCAGCTCCGTCAGTCGGCGAGCGATCGTCGCGTCGCTGCAGACAAGGCTGCGACAGCGCGACAGCAGGCCCGCGTAGCCGTCGGCAATCTCCGTCCAGTCAGCGTACATCCTGCGTGCCGCCGACTGCGCGCGCTGCCCGTTCGATGTCTCGCGTCTTGCTTCAGTTTTACGACGACTAACTGTATCATCCGACGGCGAAGGATCACGCGGCGAGTCGTTTTCTGTGAGGTCAGCCGGAGGTCGGAAGTCGTCGTCGCCGTCGGCGTCTGAGTCGGAAAGGACGGGTGACGCGCCGCGGCCACGTGGCTCGATGTTCCACGGAACGGGAGGCGAACGACATGGTTGAGGAGGGGAAAGAAGGGGCGGACTGGTGTGGGGGCTTGACGGTGGTCCGTGTAAAAGCAGTTTGTTGGTCGTGTCGCTGTTCGACGTTCTATGACGATCTGGCGACGTCGCTGTGTCGTCGTCCGGCGATCGACGTCGCAGCGACTGTTCGCGCCGACTGTCTACGTTCACGTCGCTGAACCGGCTCCCGGTTTTCCTTGCGACAGGCGACGTTCGCGGTCTGAATTGTTCGAGATCCTCGGCGCCCGTTGTCTGGCCTACTAGGCCACTTGCATCGCCACACATCTCGTCGTCGCTGCATTCCGCCGTCGTTGCAGCCGTGTCTTTTCTCCAAGTCAGTTCTCGTTCTGGCGCGCGTGGTGGTCTAGTGTCGTTGTCATGGACGGCGCTGATGAACTCGGACAGTGGGTCTACTGTAGCGTTGTCTTCTATCCAGGTGAGCTCCCTCGGATCGGCTGTCGTGCCACTTGCCATATCGCCGCTATATTCTTCCAGCGCTGTGTCGCTGTCTGCTGTCAGAGTCAGATGTCTTTCTGGCGCCACAGGGCGACCGCGCGACGTGGCATTCCGACGAGATTTTCGTCTTCGCGGCCGAAGCGGCTCGATCACCGGGAATGTTTCCTTCCGAATGTCCTCGACTTCCATGTCGAGGTGGCTGATGATGGCGGCAGCTGCGGCATTCGGCAAAGCAGCGAACGCGTCCGAGGACCGAGCGGCTCCGTTCGCGGTCTGTCCGGCGGCGTCATCTCGCAGTGACGCCAGCTGGCTAGAGTCGGCGTCGAGACGTCGACGCAGCTGGTCAACCATGTCGGCGATTGTCGCCTCCTCCTCGTCGTCGTCGTCGTCGTCCTCGTCGCGGTTGTGGCCAGTCGGCGACGTCGACGTTCTACCGGCGTCACTGTTCTTCGATGTCGCCACGTCGCCGCCGGCTGTTTTCCGTCCCAGTTCAGTTTCACGACCTCTAACCTTGTCATCCGATGGTGAATCTTCACGCGGCGACTCATTCATGGGGTCATCATCGACCACATCCAACGTTCCAACTTCATCAGCCGGCGTAGATTTTGGCAGTTGATTCTGTCGACGGTCATCTGCCGCAGCGCCGGCCGCGGTCGAAAGATATCTCGGCGATGACTTTCCCGTGTTTGCCAAACTCTTCTTCTTAGTCGTTGATCTATTCGCGCTTTGACGTTTCTGACTCCTGTCAACAACTGATGTCGATCCAGACTTTTTACTCGTCGACGGAGATCTAGAGATCTTTGACGCGTGCGGTGTATTGCGGGATGACGATGCAAACGTGCTTTCGTCGGCTGTATGACAGTCGGCGACGGCATCTAAAAGCTGTCCACTGGCATTAGCACTGGCACTTGATGGATCTTCGGTGTATCGCGGTAGCGACTGGTTTACCTCGACTGGGTCGGACACAGTCGACATCATCGTTTCAGTAGGACGATGTCGTTTAGTCTTCGTCACCTTTGGTGCTGGTGACAGTGAAGGTGACGACTGCCTGGAAGTCGTACTGTTGCCGCATCCGTCTCGTTCCTCGACCTTGGACGTTGCCGACAGTCTCGGAGACATATCGCCACCGAACCGACACGGCGACGTTTCTACTGTCTGATCGAGCTGATGACTCGCTATCCTCTCTGCTCGCGCTTTCGCTCTTCTCGCTGTGTTACTTCCAAACAGCTCGCCGATCGCCGCCTTCGATTTCGGCGACTTCTTCGAACTGAGAGGCGACGAAGCAAATGCCTGAACGATGAGATCGGCAAGCGACTGTTCTTGTTCTTCGCCATGTAAAGGCGCAGCATTTGGAGGCTCGTCGTCTTTCGGCAACTCGTTTGTCTTGGGCGTCGATAGGGCGCCAGACGGTGACATCAGCTGCATCTGTTCGGACAACAGCTCGTGAGGCGGGGACTTTTGTCGAGACTTCTTTGCCGCCGTGCACGATGACAGCGACGGCGACAGCTCGGGTGACGACTGCCGAGACCTGTCAGTTCCTCCTCGACGTGACGACGACGCATCGTCACTGTCGCTCACTGCTGCCGTCCAGTTCGACGCTCCACGCCGTGTTATCCTCGGTATCCGCGACGCGGCGACGACGTCTTTCGCCGCCGCCGCCGCCGCGGTTTCACAGCTCAGTTCGCCGGAGGACCGGCGTCGTCGACGGTCGGACTCGGTCACCCCCGTGTCGCGTGCGGACGTGGACCCGGCTTTGTCGCGTATCTTCAAATGACGCACGAGCGTTGGAATCTTGGAGTTACTGCGTGCCGGCGGTGTTGGTCTGTCGTCTGGGCGACCACGTCGAGCGATCCGGTCGTCCATCACCCAGTGCTGTTGCCGGCGGCTGCGAGGACTGGACTCGGGTGACAGCTCAGTCTTGTCGCCCACGTCGGGCGGCGACTTTTGTCGGCTGATCTTCGCCGCACCGCGCGGTGACGGTGACGGCTCGGGTGACGACTGTCGTGACTTGCCCCCCAACAGCCGGACGGACGATGGGTTCGCGGTCTGGTACTGTCGCGACGACATACTCGCGATAGAGCGACGTCATCTCATCGACACCGACGCTTTCTGACGATCGTCGCAGTCATTCTGCCGGACGAAACGTCTTCGGGAAAAGATCGCAAGATTTCGCGCAAGCTGCCGAGATATCCTACAACTTTAGAGGCGATGTTGCTTGCTGTTACACTGGCCTCGGTCGATATAAACTGAACCTACACTCGCTGTTAAGCAAATTACTATACCAACAACGAGCATGTTTGCGCTACAGGCCTACATAGCGTCGTATCTCTATGACGTCACTCACGACGCTGATTCACTACGCCCATCTCCAGCTTCCGCGCCATTTAGGCCCATTTACGTTATAGATTTTTACCGCGCGATGCTATGCATCCGCGGTACTAGCCATGGGCCTGTGTCTGTGTCTGTCCGTCTGTGTCCGTCTGTCACAAGTCGGAGTTCTACTAAAACGGCTAAACGGAGGATCACAAAAA
>Ga0126325_10000396_pt1 | contig 11841 bp, 3 predicted proteins | sample InaspJWI14metaG_FD_94487 | JGI IMG/M metagenome (GOLD analysis project Ga0126325, IMG submission 94487) | Marine gutless worms symbiont microbial communities from Oahu, Hawaii - Inanidrilus sp. 1 OAHU.JWI-14 metaG | ecosystem: Host-associated > Annelida > Digestive system > Unclassified | place...
ACAGAGAAAATGAAGCACTGTCTGATATTTTCACGTGAAATATTTTACGTCACAATTGTTTTACGTTTAAATATTTTATGACTGAAAGCAGTCAATGAAATTATTGCTAGGCAAACAAGAACTACAGCTTAGTAAACATAACTTCATAAAAGTGTGTAGCATAGAATATTTAACCACAGAAATAGAATAAGTGTTGCCAACTTCCAAGTCCTGGACCGTTCACAAAATTATTATAGACTATTTAATGTTAGGACTATTGTCCAGCCTTTGAAATATCTATCACAGTACAACAGCTTACTTTTTTGACCCACTCTGTAAGTATATATAGCGCCGAAATCAAAAATCGAAGCAAGGGCGCATTACGCCCCGGAGCCCGCACGGGGCTCAAGAAATCAAAGCAAAGCTGCAAATAATGAACAATAGTATATAAGTGCGGTGCAGCTACCGCAGCCATTGCTTGAATGCTTGTTTGCCAGGTGCACTGGTGGGGTCGGCGCGTGTTTGCGTAGCGCGGGGCAAACACTGTTAGTTCTGCTACGGTGTCTGTCTGACAGCCTCAGGTAACTATGCAGACAGCTCGCCGGAAGCTGAGCAGCCGGCAGTCAGCTGTGCTTATAAGCCTGTTCACAGCACATGAACTGAACTGAGCGGGAGTTCGCTGACTCCAATGTAAACAGCCGCATTGGAATACATGTGTTGAGAACTAACCGAACATCAACCGTCCTAGCTTTGCTGCAGCCAATCAATACGAAGTATAGTCATGATGCTGACGCACGTGACCAATGAACGCGTCGTGTAACTGGGTCGACTTGTTCAGATGAGTTCAGTTCGTGTGCTGTGAACAAGCCTTATATGTGAACTGGAAACAGAGCGTGACTGCGCATCAGACGGCAGCGGCATTACAATAGCTAAAATGCTGCTGCTGATGATGATGCTATGTCGATCAGCGTTCTTCTTTGTCTGTATCAACGTAGGCCTATTTGAGCATTCACCGTGTACCAGTGAGTGTCTGAGCATTCACAGCGTACCACTGACAATGAGTTTTTGCGCAAGCGATAACGGAGGAGTGCATCGCAAGCACATTTTAATGTTGCACAGAATTGGCCAAATTTGTGCGTTAACTGCTTAGTTGTTTTCCAGTCAGTCACTTGCATTCAACAATTCTTACTTGACCGCTGGAAACGTGCGTCAAACTGTGGGTTGTCATTGCATTTCTTGATTCAGTATGCCTCAGCAACATAAGCCGATTACTATCAACGTTGTTTTGTTTACCATGTATCGATGACGTAATGCCTTGCGTCATCGACTGCATATGGTAATAAGTAAGCAACGAAAGTAAGGCGTCAATATCAAAAGTTGACGAGTTGACGACTCGACGAGCAAATAACAAAGAGGCTTAAATATTGCTCGAGAATTGTATTTGATGCTATTTTTATCTGATTTTATATTAAATATGCACAAGCAAGGCGTTTTGAGACGTTATGATGCAATTTCAGTAATTTTACGGACAACGGAATCACAGAATGTTAAGTGTTTTGTTAACGCTTTGGATTACAACGCACTAGGCCAGGCCTACGATCAAAGATGAGCTGAACGTGAGTTCTAAACATTACAGGAAAAATTAAAATTGGCATTTGTGACATTATGCCTGATAATAACTTTATCGTTCGTATGTTAAACTAGGTGTGTTTGTTTCTTCGGTTTGTGCTGAAATTTGTTACTAGGATGCGGCCTATTATTACTACGGTTGCAGGGTGACCTGTCGGGCCACGATCGTGAGCCATACAAAAATGAATGAACCGATCGATGCGCCGATTGGACTGTGAACTCTGAGGGCTCGAAGAACCATAGGCCTATATTAAGTGGGGAGCCTGGATCCCCTACGGGAAGGGGCACGTTTAGGGGGTCATAATTGGGCATGCCCAGACTTGTCCGCGGTCGATATTCTCAACCTTATTCGCTAGGGGCATCAGCCATGCGGCCTACAGCTACCAGACTACTGTAGCAACTTGTTGTAGTTCATTACCAGTGCAGCTTACATAACAGAATAGTTCTCCATGCCTAGGTAAAATTGTTTATATATACCCCGGTAAATCTGAACTGACAACTTTATATCCATGTTCTCATTATCAGTCTTGTTGTAGTTTCACTTTGTGTACTTATGCAAAATCGTCGCTAAACTAAAATGTCTAACTAATTAAAATTTTCTGTCTTTTGAGTTTTGACAAACGATGTGTACTATGCATCTAAAGGAGACAGCGGGTCAGTTTATCTTTCTCTGAGACCAAAGTTTCAAACCTGGTCTCAGACTAAAGTTTGACTTTGGTGTCAGCAAAAGATAAAGTGACACAGTGACTGGGACAGGATGGAAAGCATGTTTGCAGCGACACTGCAGCACTGTCTGGCACTTTGTAGTCGTGAAAGATAACGTTTAATCATCTACTTATTTAACATATGTACTCTTACTCATTACTGTCACACATAAAAAGTCTAGTGTGCAGAGATTATGGCAAATTTTATTGGTATAACAAGTCTACAATGCGTACACAGTAACACAGGTAATAACAGTGTAAGCTAATAGTACAGCCACGAAAAGATCGTGCAGTTTCACAGTTCACGTATCAGAATGGGCTAAACCAGCATAAACGCACATCAAATACATCAAACCCACCGAGAACCTTTGCAGAACGTCAATGACAAAAGGTCAAACTTCATTTTCTTCAGGTACATAAAAATAAACAGCCAAGACCATGACACAACAGTGATACAATCGCCCAACGATTTTGCATCGAAGAGCAAGTTAGCACATCAAATTTCGAACTCTAAAGAGTACACAATAGCTTAACAAATCGCATAAATTTATACACTAAAACATCGGATATACGGAAATCCAGACACAGCAGTCTTTGTGCAAGAGGGGCCCAAGTCTTTCTATCCAAAAATATTAATCAAAACATACTTGAATCTTCAATGTCTGTATAACATGATGATTTAACATATGGACAAAATCTGTATTACACGCTTAAATAATTAACTTATTTTGCACAAAAAGCAACAGCTGAACAACATGAGACAAATTCAGAACCTCTGTAAAGTTGATAGCTGTTTCTTTCAGCGAGAAACTATAACTGTACCTTTGTAAAACCAGCAGGAAAACAACCAAACAGCAAAAAAAGGTCAGAAATGTAAACCATCGATGTACAGCATGCGACAGTCCACAAGCAACTAAAACTCCATGTTAATCATGACGTAACAATATACAAAAATTTACGATTTTCCACTTTTTTGTACACAAATCGTACTATAACATATTATTATGTTATTAGCATATTATTACTAGATTCTTAGTGCACTAGACAAAGCGCAGGCCCTTCCTAGTGAACTGCGAAGGGCGTAGCCAGGATTTTCCTCTGGTTGTACCAATTTATCAACCACATTACACCTATTACAGCATACATTTCCACCAACACCAACCATCAAAATTTTAATCAACTCGTCTCTGGTCCACAGTCTACAGAGTGAAATTAAATCCCTAAGTTTCACAAAAATCCAGCAGTAACTTTTTGAGTAATGCTGTTCACAAACAGAGAAATAAATAAACAAACCGTGGTCAAAACATTACCTTCACCAACCAGGTAACTGTAATGCTAACTGTAAGTACCAGTAATAAAATGCACAGTAGCTACACTTTTTCCTTTGGAGCAGAAGGTTGGAACATTGGCTAACAAGCATGGAGCATTACAAATGCAAAGTAACCATTAGGTTTTATATAGTAGTGTATCTATACACAAAAATAAGTTCCCCAAAGCGTTTGATAAATGAAAAACAGTATGACATGAGCGCCTGTGCATCTACAGCAGCAGTTGATGATAACACGTTCGTGACATGGCAGTACACTCAACAGTAGACACAGCACGATGACGTTCAACAGCTAAACACCACATCACCTACATCAGCCGAATCACATCAAATCACATCACATGATGATGATAGTTAGCGCAGCAGGACAAAGCAAGCGAAATAAAAATGTGTGCAACATCGACTATAAAGTCAGGATTCTGGACTTCTCAATCCCAATACTTGTCATTTCTGGGTCAAAAGATTTTGCAGCATGGACGGTTCTAATAAAACGTAAGTGATAATCCCATTTTCAACAAGATAAGTTAGGTGACTACAGTAATTTACATATTATTCAAAGCACTGAATTCACACATCGAAGTAACTATAATGCACTGAGAAGTTCTGAAATACATGATAGAAAAGTTTTCTTTCTAGTAAGATCATACTGAGCCACGTGGATTCTGTTAACAGGTATGTCGGGAACAGACCCAGCCAAATAGTGCTGAAATACTCCAAAATGAATACCTATCTGCATGCCGACTCATAGGCATTAACAGGCGGGCGTGTAGTTTGCCTAGATGGCCCTATATATTCAGGACAGTTTATCTGATAGGTGACAGAAATTGGATTCCCAGTGCTGCATATGGGACTAGGATTTCAGGGTTAAGGAATACTGGCAGTCATTTAGGGATAAAACCTGGGATCGGAAAGTCCACAAATTCAAAGTTGTAGTGCGTCACAGCATGGTATAATTCACACACTACCAGGCTAATTAGCTAGCCACTGTACAACTGGATCACATGCACAATAACCTAGTCAGCTAGTTTACATGTCACCTAAACATCGTATACACATAAAATAAAAGGAGACATTAAACAAAGATACAAAAGTCATCAACATTGCTCACCAACAACATAAAAAGGTGCACTTGCAACAGAACTGTAACGCCTAACTGCATAAGAATAAACTGTGGATTTTCATAGGACTTAAAATTACATGATTAATATGAAGAGAATATCTGTTACAGACAGTAAAATGTAGTGGCAAATGTCACAGGGTTGGAGCAAACTATATGGAACACAGATTATAACATCCTCATGTAAAATTACAGCTCTCGCTAATTCAGAAAACATAACATATAAATACTTCAGGAAAATGTTATCACTTCTATCCCTGTGAAGACAGTGGAACTGATTTATGTAGGTAAACAAATGTAGTGCAGAAAAAAATTCATATACATATACACAAACATGATAATAATATACATATTTCTATCATGCCATAGGGTCATAAAATACAAAATACATGACTATGACAGTAAGGTAGGATGCAGAATCCAAATATAAATATATCAGTGAAAATAGATGTGAATCCATTAAATACCATGCCTTAACAAGACCACTCTCAGTGTCATAAATGCAAAAAGGTAATTCTGACATCTGGCTTTAAGAAGTGATATATTTCACCTATGAGTAATTTAACATCATGTATGTACACAAAAACACACAACATGCACTATTCCTCACTGTATCGATGAACAAACTACTCACTAAACTCTAACAGACTTTCAAAACTTAACACTTACTCAAAAAGATACAGAATATATGGACATCGGGACTGCTGTGATTTATCACTTCAGCTGGATCAACATCAAGTCATTTCCAGACAATCAGCTAACTGGCCTTCCAAAAAAAATCTTACAGGACGAAAAATCCAACACAAAATCGAGAACTAAAAAACTAACATATTAAGAAAAGGGCAAAAATAGCAGACAGGAACTGGCTTGTCAGTCAAGGGTTTAATGCACCAACTATGTCGTCATAATGTGAGTCATTTTGGCAGCGTTAACCTTGCAGCCAATCACCTAATAAAGCATATGCTTATGAGACTAGCTAGTAACAGAATCGATTCAATTTGCACACATCCATATTTCAATTCTGTTCAGTGTGTGCTAAACTGTGACTCCAGATAAAGGAATACAGTCAATTCTGATCATAACGTGGCACATATAGACTGGTTTTAAAATTCTTGCACTGGCGGAGTTCTAAGCAAATTTTGCATACACTTCAAATGTATAACTGCACTGCCATGTATAACTAGAAAAATAACGTGATCAATCAATGCAGCGAAGTCTTTCAGCTGACGTAATCTGATTCTTAAATTTTATTAAATTTCACATAAGAGTGATAAACTGTGATGACAGGCGGCAATTCTGAACTTCTAACTTCAAAAAGCAGCAAAAATTGAGGTGAAGTGGGAGGTTCTGACAGGCAATTTCATTTGGAATGTCACGATAGAAAATTCTGCCAGTGAAGGAATTTTGAAATATGCCAAATACATGTAACTGGGTGTTTCAAAAATCATGCCTAGCTGTGTGAGCAAACTGAATCGAAGTTCTGATTTATCAAACTTGGCTGATAATTATTTGAATGAATCAATTCAAATTGTTAATAAGATAATACTAGTCAGTAGACAAAGTACAAACATATAGAATCACACCATGAAGCAGTCATATTAACGATAAGGCAGGCACAAAAACAAGAACAAGCACAAACAACAGCATCAGCCACAACATTACCTAAACCCACAATTTACAGGGTCTAAATCTACTATCTACCTATGACATCTTAACAAAACATTAACTTCAGTAACACTACAATGCACAATTCTTAACACATAGGTCCCAATTTTACCATGGTAATTTCACCCTTCCACTTTTTGCAGAATGACTGCACAATCTTTCTAATGGTATAATATACTAAGTCTGTGGAATGATATTATATGAAAAGTTTTACGTACAGCAATGAAAATTTGCCAACAGCCAAAGCAGGCAGCAAATTGCTAACACAATGCGTAGATACAGAAAACTATTGGTGTGGGCACTGGGCAATGCAACAATAGTATTGCAGTGCTTAGCTATGCTACAGTAGACCATCTCTCACTGAAACAATTAACAACCACCCAGTAATGACGAATCAATAACTGAGACCAATTTTTAGCACAATTAGGCTCTATCACCAGAGACATACTACTGCTAATTTCACAGACAATTGATGGAATACCGTGATGAAATTTCTCACACTTCAATAGTGTTGCACTTTGTAGATGTGCTACATAAGTTATTACCAACAAAAATGGAACACTGGTAACAACTCTTCAACCTCACCATTTACCTTTATATTAATCATCTACTAATGTCCAATGCAGTAATACCCATAATAGTCCACAGGTGGATATTACTGAGCAACAATTTAAAGTATCATGTATTTTTCTTGATAGTAACCATTTACTAAAATAAATTCAAGCACACACACCCTTAGAATCCAAATAATGTGTATACTCTCAATAGCATGAAATTTAGACAGAACACATTTGCCCACGTAACCTTTTATTTTCACACAGGACACTGCATCATTTCCACCAAACAGCATAACTCCTTTATGGAGCCGATCCTGATAAAAGAATAAATAACCGATTAATCTAGAGAACAGGGAGCCATGTCCTGCACAGAATATGTGGTATACATGCACACAAATACACTGAACGCTAGCAATCAACACAGGTCAAAAACATACACAAGCTGCATTAGAAAACCTGCAAAGTATCTGTAAAAAAATTAAAATGCAAATGACAGCAAGAAGCATAGTTTGATTTATAACTGGATCCTACTTTTCCTTTAAAAAAACTCTTAACTTGGCCAGCAATGTCAAGAAGCTGACATGATTGCTGTAAGCACTAAAAGTCTTGTCTGAACAGAATTCAAATGGCACATGATTGATCTATTAACACCACATATATCACACTAGTTCAACTACAGCTGCGACACACAATGTGCTGCCAAAATGCTCATCAACTAATCTCTTATTCAACAAATGTATGCAAAAAAAGCTGCTGGAACTTTTGAAATGACTCTTAAAACTGCAGTTCTACATTACATTTGCCAACAGATTGACTGGTTAACCAGCTGCCAGAAAAATCATGCAAAAACGTCCATTAATTATACTTTAGAAACAAAAAGTTTAGTGACATTTATAGTAATATGCAAAAATATTTATTATGAGACAGTATTGCTACACTATGCATATGTAATCATCACATACATGTGCTTAATGCTCTGAACTTCCTACTATTTAGGAGACACAGCCTTAACATAGCTAGTTCATGCTCAATTTTGTCACGCAAAACAAAGGAGAAAACAATCCAGCAACATATAGCTTATAGCAATGGTAATAAGCTAGCTTGCAATGCAGCTGGATCTAAGCGACAGTTGCTGACCACAAAACAATAAGTATCGTAACCATAATCAAAAAAATTGCAAACAATAACAGACAGTATCAACAGCACAGTTAGCAAAAAATTGGATTTTCCGACACAGCATTTACAAAACCTGCAGCACCGTGACCATTCTGCTCAAATATAGGAGCAAGAATGCACATGGATATGTAGAAATCCAGTGTCTAGACACTGTCACGAATCAGAGTGCTGATGTGCATGTAGATTTTGTAACGTGCAGAAAAATCCTACATTACAAAACGTAGGCAGATCATCAAAAAACATTAACTAACGCTATCCTCCACTGCAGGCGCTTTAACTCCATTCACTTCAGCTGACTCTTTGTCATGTGACACAGGTTTCGTTGCTGCTCCATCCGGTGCCCGCTGCATCATGTTGATGGCATTCTCGTCGTGTACTGTTTTGCTGGTGGTGGTTCTTCTCCGAAGCCAGGCATGGTTCAGAGCTTGCGGCGGCGTCATCCTTTTGGCTGGATCCCATTCAAAACAGCGAGACAGAAATTCGACAAAGAGTGAATCTTCACAGCCACGCAGTGCCTTGGCGATGTCTCGGGATGCAGGCGGACCACGATACTTGCCGCGACCTGAGCGTCCACCAGAGAGCTGGTAGCGTCCGCTGGGGCTGGCAGTTAACGAACAGTATCGTGGAAATCCACGCGAGCTGATGAAATGCCGTGATCGCTTGCATATATCAAGTAGAGACTGAGACGGCATGCCAATAACCTCAATGACGCATGCCAGTTGATCAGCCTCATCTTCTCCCGCAAAGAGTGGAGTCCCAGTAGACAATTCGGCAAGGATGCACCCAAGACTCCACATATCGATCGGCATGCCGTATCGCCCACCAAGAATCACCTCCGGCGCCCGGTAAAACCGAGACTGGATGTAAGTGTAAACTCGCTGGTGCTCATAGCAGCTTGACCCAAAGTCAATCACCTTGACTCCTGATCGACCCAGCTGCTTCAGAAGAACATTTTCCGGCTTCAGGTCGCAGTGGATAATGCGGTTCCGGTAAAGAGCATCAAGACATTGCAGAATGGAGTGTGCAAATTTGCGTACGAGCTGGAGACTGAAACCGTGAAACTTATTCTTTTTTATTAGCTCGTACAGGTTTATACTTAGCAGCTCGAATGTCATGCAGATGTGTGACCGAAAGACAAAATGCTCAAGCATATGCACAATGTTCATCCGACCTTCGCCGTCCTGACCGCGCAGCTGTTCTAGTATTCGTATCTCTTCTGCCGCCTGCCTATGAAATCGTTTCTCATTCCGAACCACCTTTACTGCGACATATGTCCTCGTCTTGTGGTCGTATGCCTTCATCACATGACCGAAGCTGCCCTTTCCGATGACTTTTAGTATCTCGTATCGATACGCAAGGTGGTCGTGTACAACATGAATGTAGGAACCCTGTTCGTCATCGTATCCATTGTTGTTGTTGCCTCCTGCACTGCCTTGGCGCTTCTTGGCATTCAACCCAGCATAGTATATTTCATCATATGAAACAATCTCTTTCTGTTCGTACTGTGAGAGTTTGTTGGCATAATGCTTCAGTATTGAGCCAGGTCGAAGAAAATACACTGTGGTATCAGTTGAGTTTTTGACTGCAGGTGGCGACGCTAAAGAGGGACTAATAGACGGTATTAACGACGTTCCATCTACTTCGTTGTTGTATGTTCTTGCATCATTTGGCAATGGTCCATTACTAGCTACAGATGACAGAACATTGGGACCATTCTGACAATCAGTTCCTGGTTGTCCACTTGGTGCTGAAGAATGTGGTGCCGACATCACAGTAGCAAACACGGCTGCACCACGTTCAGCAGCAAATATTTTTATTCAGCAACGCAACTGGACAACAGATGTTCTCCCATCAAAGTCCAGCAAAAAAGAAATCGCTGAATATAATCTACTTCACAGACGTTGAACAATGAATCACTGATGCTTAGGAAAACTGCAAAACACAAACACTCCAGATGGTATATGCAGGACTAAAACTTATTTTTTGTAGTGGTATTATGAGAACTGTGACATTCTCATGTTAAAGTGGAAAGGGACTGGTGTCAGGCCTTTAACCGAGTTCAATGGCATATCCAGGGCAAATTTAAGTGAGACTGTGAGAGTATATTTAGGATAAAAAATAAGGATTTTTCCACGAAAATTATATATTTCTGGTTTCTGGTAACAAACTTCAATTGCCAGTAGAGTACACCTACTGCAATTTTTCACAAGTGCTGGTACACCATGCTAAACCGTAGCAGCTAAGCAGCAGACTTTAAATGCTGGTTTTCAGTACCGGGTACTAGCATTCTAATGTGATAAGTCTACCATCATGAAAGTTTAGAAACAGTTCGGTGCATATTATCTGCGACAGTGAGTAATAAGTTAGTGAAGTAAGTCTCTTCTTATCGGTTTTCCTCGGTGTTGCGACTGCAGTTTTTGTCTCAGTCTCGGTCTCGAGGATTTAAGGTTGGCTTTTGTGTTGCGGGTTTGGTCTCATATGATCTCTGTACATAGCTACTACCACATTTAAGTAATAAACATGTTAACGATCAAACAGACAATACTGCAAACATAACTACGACTTTATAACGTTTCATAAGATCTTAATTTAATATTTCATTTACCAAGCTAAATGAATACTACGTAGACACTTGTTTAATAACAAACTCACAATCACAAAAATACATCCACCGAATGAAGTAGTGTCACTTACAAATTGTTAGTCACCACCATCACAAGTTATTTTAAACCAACGATTCAATGACAGAGACGATAACGATGAAAGACTTGCTGAACTTACTAACAATACACGCAAACAAGCCAACGCACAATGGCAATACCGTCATGAGAATGCAGGTCATCCAGTTCCGAGCCGCCCATCGACTTGCAAGTTTATTCCAACTTAGAAAGACTGCACAAACTATTAATTTATCCAGTTACTAATGATTCACGGCCTTCTGGCGCTATCAATATTAAATAACCTAAACCTAAATCTACAAAATACACAATTATTATGCTGACCGGAAATGGACTGGCTACTGGCTTACATCACCACCACTCCTACTGACGGGCACTGGCTGTCAATCAAATGATGCTCCGCCCACATGCGGGCACCTAGGCATCACCTCGTCTGTCAGCTAGTAAGTAATGAATCACAGAGACGCAATTAGTGTTCTATATAGTCGGTTTCTTTGTCAGTTTTTACAGCGTAAAGTTGAACAGCGTAAACATTCGAGTCACCCAAAGTAAGACACAACACGCTGACGGTTAGTCATAATAACTGTCTGGTAGTTACTACAGACCGTGTTCAACTGTTGACTTTACTGCACGTCAACCGCACGGAAAAAGAAGTACTAAAAAGTAAAAACAGATATGCTTAGAAGTATCGGTCCGTCGATCGAGTCAGTCCTGAAGAAGAAAAGGAAGGCTGCGATGGGAAGGATTTGCAGAAAAGGAAGTTTTTAGACTTTTAAGCCTGGAATGAAACAGTGAATGGGTGATGAGAGTGATGAGTCGATGGAACCAATCAGATGCGTAACGCAACCATCCGGGGCCTCCCGTCACTTTCTTAGGTCAGGGCCCCTCCCGTCTGATTTAAAATAATGTCATTTAAAATAGCAAATAACTAGCCGATATCAGTAGGAACTTATAACTACGAGCTATATCTGACGGTAACAAAACAACAAATCTAATGCTAAATGTATTC
>Ga0126325_10000402_pt1 | contig 11781 bp, 9 predicted proteins | sample InaspJWI14metaG_FD_94487 | JGI IMG/M metagenome (GOLD analysis project Ga0126325, IMG submission 94487) | Marine gutless worms symbiont microbial communities from Oahu, Hawaii - Inanidrilus sp. 1 OAHU.JWI-14 metaG | ecosystem: Host-associated > Annelida > Digestive system > Unclassified | place...
GACATAGCGGCGCAACGACATGATCGACGGACCTCGCCGACTAATGCCCAATTCACACCGCCCGACTCGATGCGACAAAACTGTGGTCGTTCGCGCTCAGGTTGTGCGATATGAATCGTTCATAAGAGACCGTGACGTAGATGGTGATGGGTTGTTGACGTTGGGTGCAGGCGCGCTACGCGGCGATGGCGGAAGGCAGCAGCAGCGCCGGTCCCACCAGCAACACGGAGCTGTGCGTGGTGCGGCTCGGACAGAAGAACTACCTCGAGGTGATCGAGCGCGCCATCGTCGCCGGAGACACGGTCCTCCTCGAAAACATCGACGAGTCGGTCGACCCGGTCCTCGACCCCGTCGTCGGCCGCAACACCATCAAGAAGGGCCGCGCGGTCCGGCTCGGCGACCGCGAGGTCGAGTACAACCCTCGCTTCCGCCTGATTCTGCACACCAAGCTCGCCAACCCGCACTACAAGGTGCCGCCCTCGTCACCAGCTCTCCTTCTGCTATTTGTAGTTGCAACTTAGAATAATGTGCAGTCGTACTGTCGTAGCGATATGCGGATTCACGTCTCTCATCCATCCTTTGACCTTTTGATCTCAGGGTTAATCAGTGCCTATAGGGTCTGCCATGGACTATATCTCTACCAACTTTGGTATTGACAGCTCAAGCCTTTTTTCAGAGCACGGACAAGCAGGCACACAGACTCAAAGACGCAATTGAAAGCTTTATCCACGCCTCGGCTATCGCCGCCGGCACGGGTTAAACGCTACACCGAAAAGAACATTGATCAAGCGAAAACTGAAACCAGAAATCATCAGGACTGCCGTGGGTATGGGGATCCCCATGGGTATTGGTATGGGGTGGTATGGGGATGATCTTCCATCCCCACAGACCCATGGGGATTCTATGGGGATTTTTAATCAACCTGGAATAACGCGTTAAACATGAGATAAACGGTGTATGTCCGATTATCCGCCTACTATTGATTGTCAAGTTAGACTTTTAGCCTTGTTAACCTAATGTCAGTATTTTTTTACAATTTGAATATTGTTTTCAAAATCAAAACTCAACTCAAAAGGCGTTTAATGCAGACTAGTCAATCCGTTGATCAGTCACAGACACTTTCGCGTAGAACATATATCATGTAGTAGCCAACTGTCAGTGTGACAAACAGCAAATTAAAATAGGCTTCTTGTAGTGAAAAGACAAGGTGCGGGTATGGATATGTAGGATTTTGGGGTTCTGTGGGTATGGGGATCCTGTGGGGATACCCACAGGATTTTCTGTGGGTATGGGATGGGTATGGGGATAGAAATTCCGCCCCTACGGCAGCCCTAGAAATCATAATCAAAGGAACTTGTTCAAAACTGCATGCAGGATATCTATTATACACATTCCAAATATCACAAATTCTAGGGGCATTTAGTTCATACCCACAAGCTTTAAATTAATTTTTAGCCGCATAGCATCGCCGCATATCGGCTGGTACTCATTTCCAGTCCCACGTAGGGTAGTAAAGTAAAGTATACAGATATAGCAGTTCGCAGTCTAACCTGTGACACCGCTACGGGAACTCACATGCCGTGTAGGATCACACAGTGTTACCCGCCACCCGACAGAGGTAACATTCCTGCCTTTACCCCCAGCCGTAGCTGGTACTCGATTAAGCGACTCCAGAGGGATGCAAGGCTGAGTTGACCTAGTCGTCGTTACACATCGAGATAGTATACCACCCTCCAAGACGGTCACCCGTCCAAGTACTAACCGGGCCTGACGTGCGTTAACTTCGTTCATGCGACAAATGCCGCTAACCATTACTCCACGCCGAGGAAGCTGAGTTGGACTGGTGTCGTGCGGTGTGGGTGTCCTGATGCGCCCGTCGTGTGTGGTCGTGCAGCCGGAGATGCAGGCGCAGACGACGCTGATCAACTTCACGGTGACGCGCGACGGCCTGGAGGAGCAGCTGCTGGCGGCCGTCGTGGCCAAGGAGCGACCGGACCTCGAGAAGCTCAAGGCGAACCTCACGCACCAGCAGAACGAGTTCAAGATCACGCTCAAGTCGCTCGAGGACTCGCTACTCGCGCGCCTGTCGACCGCCGAGGGCAACTTCCTCGGCGACTACGACCTCGTCGAGAACCTCGAGACCACCAAGCGCACCGCCATGGAGATCGAGGAAAAGGTAGCCGTATACAGCCGTTACAGTCACATTTTAGCCGCACGACGCCAAGCTAGCGCCGTACTATCTATGATCCTGTGTATGTGTCAGTCTGTGTCGCAAGTCGATATCGAACAGTCTGGTCGGATCGAGCTGGTTTTTGGCTTGGAGGCTTTCTTCGACTTATGTGTGTTTTAAGGAAATTCGGGTCTCTACAAAGATAAGAGTACTTCCCTCTAGAACTTTGTCCTAAACTCTGGACTGTAGAAAATTTTGCCATGTCAAGTCGATCGTGTTGTCAACAAAACTCCTCGACGTGGCAGGACGCACATAGTTTTCTACATGACTGTTGACCGTAATGCTCTAACTCCATTACTTCGATTTGTTGTGGATTTGTTGTACAACTTGTTCCTACAGTTGTGTAGCAGCTGACAAGATTTCGTCTGACATAGCGCGTCGCGCGGTCCGCCTATTGCAGTGCTTCTAGTTAATCTTTTCGCTGACGTTTCGTAATGCACAGCCGATCTGTATTGCGTGTGACGGGGCAGCGCTAGACTGTTTATTATAATCGTGTTGTAAGGTGAAAGAGGCCAAGTTGACCGAGTCGCAGATCAACGAAGCGAGAGAGGCGTACCGCCCTGTGGCAGTGCGAGCGTCGCTGCTCTACTTCGTGCTCAACGACCTCAACAAGATACATCCCATGTACCAGTTCTCGCTCAAGGTACGTCGCCTCTCCTCGCTATCTCTGTAGCACTTGTACGCCTATCTACAGTTGCAGTGAGCTCTACTCTGTCTTTGAGCATGACAGCTTTTGAACCACCTATTTCACAAAGCTGTTTAGCGGCAACAGCGACCTACAGTGGGCCTGTAAGCCTACAGTCTTTTCAAACTTGAGTAAAAAGATAAGTCACCATAACATTGTCCGTAACTTCGCCAAATGCTGACCGAGTTTTATGTTCCAACTCATATGGGGCACTGAGCATAGAGCAATGCCGCGCTGCGATCCATCCGTTTGTCTCTCTGTCTGTGTGTCCCAAGCGCCTAGCTCAACCGGGTGCATTTTACGGCTATTGTTACTATAGAACACTAAGCTTAATAGGAAACTGCATGCTGCAAGTTGAACCCACTGGTTAGCGTATATACTGCCGCCTGAAGTGGCCGAAACGGGCGGGGCATATCGTTTCACCCGCAGATTCGGCGTTGGCTTGCGAGCGTTGGAATGATGAATCCGCGTCATGTGTAATCCAGCCTTCGAGCTGCCATATAACAATAAATTGATTGAGTGATTGATTGATCGATTGAATGACTGACTGACTGACTGACTGATTGATCGATTGATTGATTGATAGATGCTGCGTGCGCGTGGCTATCTGCAGGCGTTCAGTATCGTGTTCGAGAAGGCGATCGACCGCGCCGAGGACGCCGAGGAGCTGCGCCAGCGTGTCAACAACCTCATCGACTGCATCACCTACTCAGTCTTCGTCTACGCGTCGCGCGGCCTCTTCGAGCGCGACAAGCTCACCTTCACCGCGCAGATGACGATCCAGATCCTCACGATGAGCGGCGACATCGACCCCACTGAGCTCGAGTTCCTGCTCAGATACCCGTACATCACCAACGTCTACTCGCCCGTCGACTTCCTCTCGCACACCTCATGGGGCGGCATCAAGGTAATATTATAGTATAAGCGCCTTCTCGAACGCGATATTCAGAACGCGTTGTCACGCTAGTCTCCCTGCAGATCGTGCTAATTTTAGCTCTCTCCATAAATTTAAATCATCATTGAAATCTATTGACCTTACGTCTCTTGTGCACTGATCTTTATCTGTTCCCAGCTTGTGTTATTATGCTCATGGTTACTTTTATGTTTGTATGTCTTAATGGGTTTCCGTAAGTGCAGTCATTCTGCCTGGTTGTCCTGCAGTCCTATGTTCTTACTATGTTTTATGTCTATATATACGAATGTTAAATACATAAATAAAGAAATAGTTATTGCTTTTATGCAGCTCAGCACTGAGTCTGAGCTGACGCATTGGCAGCCATTTTGCCACAAACCCGAAGCACCATAACGGACTGTAGTTGCCATGCTATTTAATGGTCATGTTTTTCGTTTCCAGCAGGAAGTTTTTACTGAGTTTAGGTTCTGTGTGTTTCTAATTAGATAGCCATCACTGGAGGTTGCAGAAACAACTATAGCAACGTTTTCTCTTGTGGTCGTTAACTTTGATCTATGATCATGTCCTTCATAAACTTGACTTAGTGTAAAGATGAGCCAGCATACTCATTTACTCTAGTTCAAAACTTATTTTTCAGAATCACAAAGACACACACACACATCTGACTCTTTGCATTACTTAAACCACTAAGGTGGTCGGTATGTGTAACATTTGAGGTTTTTAAGCATGGCGTCAACTTGTTATATAGTCGTCGTCATCGTCCAACCGTTGCAATTGTATATTTTGGTATTCAGGCGTTGGCAGCACTGGACGAGTTTCAGAACCTTGATCGAGACATTGAAGGTTCTGCGAAGCGATGGAAGAAGTTCGTCGAGCATGAATCTCCTGAGAAAGAGAAGTTTCCTCAGGAGTGGAAGAACAAAAGTGCTCTTCAGAAACTGTGCATGATGCGAGCCTTGCGTCCTGATCGCATGACTTATGCTGTCAAGTGGGTATCAGGCTATTTGGTTCAACTTTTCCTCCATATAAGTAACTCCGTTTGCAGTCTCAGTTGCTTTGTAAACCAATAAAAAAGTTTTCTACACGTAGATTTTCATTTTGAAGGAACATATGTGCGTATATTATACTTCTGACAGGCTTTTACCTTATTGCAACAGTGTGGCTGCGCTAGAAAAATGATAATTTTGGGTAAACTTTTATCTTACCATTTTAGGAGTTATCGTTGTTGACTGTGGACAACTTACATTGGCAGTTATTGTTACGCTGGCCACATCTACATTATAACAGCATAACTCGTAAAGCAACGGTCTGGTGTCTGTCCGTCTATCTGTCAATGCCCCATCTTTTTCTAGCGTCAGTAAGGTCATCGTGGTGGATGATCTTGGGAGCTTCAGACTCATCAGGGGCAGCGTCAGCGGTGAACGCGGCCAGCGTACCTTTCAGCCCTTCTGTCTGAGGGCCGACACACTTGTTTTATTATTGTGCACTATCCACAGAGATGCATATTGCCGTTTTGTGACGACTGTTTATGTAGGTGTTTTGTGGAAGAAAAGCTGGGTACGAAGTACGTTGAAAGTCGCAGTCTGGACTTTTCAGTCTCGTACGAAGAATCCGGGCGGGAAACGGCAATATTTTTCATCTTGTCTCCTGGCGTCGACCCGCTGAAGGACGTTGAGAAGCTTGGCCACAAGCTTGGCTTCTCGGTGGAGCAGAGCAACTTTCATAACATTTCACTTGGACAGGGACAGGAGGCGGTCGCTGAGACGGCGCTTGACATAGCGTCAAAACACGGTCATTGGATCGTGCTGCAGGTTAGACGACAGTTGACGAGTATAGTTTACGTTCAATGCGTTCACCGCAACTTCTTGTGTCAGTTAGTTGGCCGCATCGCATGCGTGGCATGAGAATGCGGCCTATTGCTACGACTGTGATCAACGCAAAAGGCTGAACAGATCAGGGTGCCGTTTGGAGTGTGTCCGTGTCTGTGTCTGTCTGTCCGTCTGTCACAAACCAGTATTGTACAACATTGAACATTGTACATTGAAATGACTGGACGAATCGAGCCGGTATTTGGCGTGGAGGCTTTATTCCACCTGTCTTACATTTTGTTCTAAGAAAATCAAGGTACTTCCAAGAAATAACGGTATGTCCCCGTGAAACTTTGGACCAAACTCTGGACTCTGGCCATGGCACGTGGCACGTCGACCATAGCTACCTGTTGTCAACTTAGTCCGACAAAGGCAGACGCTCAGCACGATAAACTAGACTGTTGTCAGTAAACTAAGTTGACAGTACTTGCGACGGTCGACGGTTAATCTATCGTACTAGTCGTCCACCTGTGTCTGCAGCACGATGCCTCGAGGTACGGGTCCAACTGCAGCTGTATGAATGCGACTGCCATGTGTGCGTTTGGTTGGCGGCGTGGCGTAGTGGTTAGCGGAGTTCGTCGCATGAACGAAGTTAACGCACGTCGGGCCAGGTTAGTACTTGGATGGGTGACCATCTTCGGGCGGGTATACCATCTCGGTATGTAATAATCCAACTAGGTCAACTCAGCCTTGCATCCCTCCGGGGTCGCTTAATCGAGTACCAGCTTCGGCTGTGGTAAAGGCGGGAATGTCACCTCTGTCGGGTTGCAGGTAACACTGCGTGATCCTGTATGGCATGTGAGTTCCCGTAGCGGTGTGGCAGGTTAGACTGCGAACTGCTATATCCGTATACTTTACTTTACTTTACTTTGCCTGCGTGTGGTCGAATGCACGCAGAACGTGCACCTGGTGGCCCGCTGGCTGAACACGCTGGAGAAGAAGCTGGAGCAGGCGGCGGCCGAGGGCAGCGAGGAGTTCCGTGTCTTCATCAGCGCCGAGCCGGCGCCGACCGTCGAGTCGCACATCATACCGCAGGGCATACTCGAGTCGTCCATCAAGATCACCAACGAACCGCCGACCGGCATGCACGCCAACCTGCACAAGTCGCTCTGCAACTTCAACCAGGTCTGTCTGTCTCCACATCGCGCCGTGCCGTGCGATGCATTATTAGGCCGCATCGCATGCACGCAGTGCGTAGATGCGGATGCGACCTATAGTGGCAGGTGTAGCGTGGTCCGTATGTGTGTGTGTGTGTGTCTGTTGGTTACAAGCCTAAGCTGTGATAAAACGACTGAAACAGTTGAGATGCCGTTTGGGGTGTGGACTCGGGTGGAGGTCCGGGTCCCCGGGGGAAGGGGCAATTTTGGGCCATCTTCCGGCCCATATTGAAGGGGCAATTCGGGGGCATTGCCAGGCATGTGTTGAAGTACAGTGTGCTCATACTGACTGACACGGTGTTTACATTTTATGAACACATCCGGTTGTACAGCCGGTTGTACAACCGGTTGTACGAACTATGCAAATGAGCCCAGCCAAGCGGCGCTTGAGCGGTCCAGTCAGGACGCTTATGACGTCATTAGGTTGACGCGCAGCAAGGCGGCTGTGTGGACAGTAGACGATGTGGCGCGTTTGATCGAAATTTTTTTTTAATATTTATTTTTTTATATTTTACCCTCGGTATCATATGATCTTGAGGAATGATAAAAATTAGATCGATCACAAAACTGTACGAAACTCTACTCTATTTGTTTATTTATTTATTATATGAATATTTAAAACGTTTCGTCCAGCCGGCTGCAAAGTGTAAACGGACTTTGAGAGCTTATACCCAGTTCACACCGCGCGAAACGTGACAAGTTTCATCGCGTCGCGCGGTGTGAATTGGTTATTACGCTGGCAGCCATCGTGACTGTATGCAGGACACGCTGGAGATGTGTGCTCGCGATGCGGCTTATTGCTGCTGTTGTGGCGTGGTCTGCAATGCAGCCTATTGCTGCACATGTAGCGTGATCTGTATGTCTGTCTGTCCGGCGCAGGACACGCTGGAGATGTGTGCTCGCGAGGCGGAGTTCAAGAGCATCCTGTTCTCGCTGTGCTACTTCCACGCGGTGGTGTCGGAGCGGCGCAAGTTCGGTCCTCAGGGCTGGAACCGCAAGTACCCGTTCAACACGGGCGACCTGACCATCAGCGTCAACGTGCTCTACAACTACCTCGAGGCGAACACCAAGGTGCCGTGGGAGGACCTGCGATACTTGTTCGGCGAGATCATGTACGGCGGCCACATTACCGACGACTGGGATCGCCGGCTCTGTCGAACTTACCTCGAAGAATACATGAATCCTCTGATGGTTCGCATCTTATGACTCTGTTGTAGCATAATTTGTAACGAATAATCTAGTCTGCATAATGAATAAGTCAGCGTTTTACTGGCCTCTGTAACGGTTCAGATAAAGCAATCGGTCTGGTATGTGTGTGTTTGTCTGTGTGTGTATATCCAGACAATAACTTTGAACTAAATCACCTTGGAGCTACGTGTGTGGCACGCTGTTTTAACTTGATTTTACCTATAGCGAAAATTCGAGAGTCAAAGTCATAGACCAAAGTTCACGGTCACTGGAGGAAAAAGTTCCTTCTTCATCTACGGATGCACATTAAGACGTGACATAAATTTTCGTTGTTTCAAATTCTTGGTGCTAAAGTGGTCGCTGTAACTTTCAATAAGAAATTTCTTGTTTCTGTTGCATACGTTACACTATTTGGAAAGAACGTTGTTTTCTGCCTTTTCTAGAGCTAGGCCTATCGTACTGGACAATAAGAACTATTAACAAACTGCGTTGCATATTGTTGACATAAATGTTATTTTTATCGTTTTGATTTTCAGCTTGATGGAGAACTTTACTTCGCGCCGGGCTTTCCGACACCGCCAAACACAGACTTCAAGGGCTATCAGTCATACATCGACTCTTTTCTGCCGCAAGAAAGTCCGCACCTCTACGGTCTACATCCCAACGCAGAAATCGACTTCCTGACGACGACCTCGGAAAACCTGTTTCGTACTGTGCTCGAGATGCAGCCTCGAGACTCAGGCACTGGATCAGGACTGGGAATCAGTCGCGAAGACAAGGTTTGATTTCGCGTCAGTTGTAAATGTATACATAGGGTGACAGTGACGTAATTTCGTTCCATATCTATGCTAGCTGGTTTTCGCCGCCATCTTGTGGGTAAAACTCTTAGAAATGTTTGTCACTTTGTTGTCACTTAAGTATGCTTTTTCGGGAGGTTAATGATCATGTGGACATTTTTCTTAAACTAACTAATTAAATTTTATTCGAAGTACATGATAAATCTTCACCCATTAACTATATACATTACGCCAAGTTATACCCACAAAATGGCGAACGTATCGTAACCATAGATTCTGTGACGTCATTTCACCTTATGTATAGGCCTGTCATTCACATTCTTTAGTCCGTGATTTCCATCCGTCATCGTCGTCATCGTCATTTTCCATACGCAGTAACGCCGAGCGAGAGATGAAACGTAACTCTAAAAAGTCACTTGATTTGTTGCAGTGGACGGTAGGTTCGTAGCAGTGGCTGCGGCGTGGGATAGTCCTGCTGAAAGTAGAGGTCACGGCATAATATACCCAGGTGGTTCGCGGTATAGTGTGTCTAAACCGAAAACAGTCGGCGTCGGAAGAGAAGCAGAGCGCTCATCGCGATACCTGCAGCGGGCAGTCTACTAACCTAACCTGGAAACTTGTGTGTATGGCTTGAAATTTTCGAATGATACGGAGCACCGCACACGGTCTGTCTGCGACAGCTGAGCGTGTGTGAATATCGTTCAGTCATACCCGCGCGACGAGCAGTGCTGTTGCCCGGCGTATGTGTATGTGTCTGTCACAAGTCGGAGTTCTATTAAAACGGCTGCGTGGATGAGCTTTTTGGCGCGGAGCTTGCTCCGACCTGTCTTACAGTATACTGCGTTTTAACGAAATTCGGGTACTTCCACAAATAAGGGGCACCTCTCTCTGTAACTTTCTTCCATACTCTTGACTTTGAAAATTTCGTCACAGCATATCGATTGTCGCAACGTTTTGGTATGTTAGTTCGACAACTGTGGATGTTCAGTGTAATAAACTGGCGACCGTCGTCGGTGGAACTAAGTTGACAGCACTTGCGACGGTCGACGTTCGACGATGACCATGGCCAGTTTATCGTGCATATCGAGCGTCCACCTCCGTGTAGTATACAGCACGATGCGCGTGAGGCAGCGCGTCGCGCGGGTTCATCTGCGACAGCTGATGCTTGTCAGCGACGACGTAGTCGACTGACGAATCATCGGTGTCTTTGATAAACAGATAAAGACCGCGCTTGACGAGGTGATGGAGAAGTTGCCGGAGCCGTTCCCACTGCAGGAGATCATGGCCAAGGTGCCGCCCGAAGAACGCACTCCGTACGTCATCGTCGCCTTCCAGGAGTGTGAACGGATGAACTTTCTCATCGCGGAGATGAGACGATCGCTTCGCGAGCTCGACTTCGGACTTAAGGTAATTTAATTTTGAAACTTTGCATTGATGTCCTGCTATACAAAGTTGTACAATCGCTGGAGATTTAAGAAAATTGCTGCACTTTAATCCTTCAGTGGTTTTATCAAAACGGTCTTCCATTCAAAGTTATAGGCCTACATTGCCGCAAAGAAGAACTAAAGAGTCCTGATAATTTTTATGCCTCGGCCCATCCTATTGACGGAGCTGGAGCCCTGTTGGTATGTTTTCGGGTTGTCCTTCCGTCTCTGTGTGCGTAGTTTAGTACGTGTATACATGCGTGAGGTCGTGCATCCAAGCGGAGACATTCTCCGCTGGTTGCTGGCGAATTCTATAGTTCTGCGTTTAGCACTGTAAATAAGTAAGTAAGAAAGAGAATTCATATAGCTCAAAGAATCAAAAAGTCACCATGCGCTGCGATTTCTAGGCCGTAAATAAAAAAAATTAAAACATTTTTGTCAGATGTTGCCTAAACTGTCCATCTGTCGGTGAACTTTTCCACACACGCGGTTTAGCGACAGCCGCCGAGAGTAGTACGTGTGCGTGGAACAGCGAGTGTCCTGTAGGAAGATGAGCGGAGATGACGACGACCATGCTCAGAGACGAGTGGGTATGTCGGTGTTGTTGACGTAAAGAATTGGTGTGCCAGACCTGCTATCTTAAACTCCAGTCGTCTATGGACCGGCAGCCAATGGAGCTGAAGCAACACCGGAATGATGTGGTTTGGACGCCGTGTGTTGGTGAGCAGACGAGCAGCAGCGTTCTGCACTGACTGCACCTTCCTTGGCATGTTCTCCGGTACACCAGCGAGTTGCACCAGTCCAGGCGACACGCAATAAAAGCCTGAACACGCAAACACATGATTACAACTGTAAGCGACAGAAGGGAAAGAGAGCGCGTCGGCGCAATACCACACAACGGGCAGTCTAGTGACAGAAAGATGACTTAGTACAGTTTTCAAACAATACGCCCGTAGGCCCTACATGCGTCAATTCACTGGGCATGTCGTAAAAATGTCTGAAACGCCGTGCTGCCCAACGTAAAATTTTGTGTTTGGGTTTTTGCCCAACTTCTGTTTGCGGTATTACACACACACCCGTTTAACGGCCCTTGTCCGGGACTACCCGGGTGTGCCGGTACCAGAGAGGTAAAACCAGTCTGGCTTTTACTGAAGCAAGAGACAGTGAGTGGCAGTGGCATCAGCTGAGCCATATGCAAATCAGCACCTCGCTCCAGACAGATAACCACGCCAGGACCCAACCACTCAGTTTTTTACAGGCCGGATGCCGTTCCTGTCGCCCAACCAACAGCGTCAAAGCACTGAAGGCCAAGCACTGCGGTATTAATTCATTCAAATTTGTAAACTGCACTTCAGCGTCGTAACGTATAATCTACGTCTGTGCATTCTTACTTTTCAAGTGCATCTGTTAGTGAGCATTCATCGTGATCTGCAACAGTGGCGTCATTTCAGCCAAACATTGGGGGTCTAACATTTCATACTCAACTACTTCTACGAGTTCGTTATTGTAATGCGTGACA
>Ga0126325_10000404_pt1 | contig 11700 bp, 1 predicted proteins | sample InaspJWI14metaG_FD_94487 | JGI IMG/M metagenome (GOLD analysis project Ga0126325, IMG submission 94487) | Marine gutless worms symbiont microbial communities from Oahu, Hawaii - Inanidrilus sp. 1 OAHU.JWI-14 metaG | ecosystem: Host-associated > Annelida > Digestive system > Unclassified | place...
CCCCAGGCCTCCCTCCAGCTAAATCCGGTCGTGCATGTTACGATAACCCAACGGGAAGGGGGTATTTCTATCAGATGTCCAACATGTATACTTGTATAGCCTATTTGACTGAAATTTGAAAGTTTTGCTCAAAAAACCTGGTTGATAAAGGTGTTAATTTTGAGGCCCAAAATGCTCTAAAACTCACCTACGAGCACCTTTAATTTCAAAAAAAAATTCCGCGGGTTATACCCGCGGACCCCGTTAAAAGGGGAGAGGAAGGGGGCAAGGGAGGGGAGGCCCCCCAATTCACATTCCTGGCTACGCCACTGACCACATCTTGAATAAACAGCTACAGTACCTTGTAATTTTTTGTTAATGACTTGTTTTGCGGACATTATTATTATTATTATTATACATGAGTATTATTATGGTGGCGCTGTCGCACTACTGCTGCAGGACCACCTTACAATGTCAGTGTAACATTAATGTTCCACAAGGTAGTGTAGCAACACATGCAAGGTGCGGTGGGACTTTAATAAGCACTTAACTGGAAATTTACTACGGAATCTTCCAGTGTAAACATTTAGTAAATTGGTTAAGATTTGACAGAATTATGGCCATGAGTCTGTGACCCCATTTTTTTGGCCCACCCTGTAATCTCACCACAACTTTTGACTTTTACTGCACGTGAATATTACGTCATTTTCCTCAATGTGACATTAGCTGGCTCAAACAACTCAGCCATGATACTAGATATGTACTCTGTTGAACTAATATAAAACATTAGATAACAATAATTAGTTAATTATAACAGTGTTCATCTGTTCATGATAAATGCCAGCATAACCTGCCACACAAAGTATTAACAGCTAATGCAGATGTCAGGTAATAAAACAATATTTAAACTGCCATGTTACATGGTGAATAAAGATGATCATAATAAGATTGACTACAAATAAATTGCACAGCAGGCAGTGCTATTGTCGATATGCCAAATTGTGCTGTAATATGTCGTGCTGAACAAACTTTATGCAGTTTTCAGCTCTTCCCAAGAACCATCAGATCGTTTCTGTTGGCAACAGTCAAACCATCAGATCAACATCACAAATGAAGAACTACAGTAAAGAATAGAAATACACTGCATAACTCATGTAGCATGAATGAAGAGAGATGTCCTCCAATGCTATAGACGCAGGGATGCCACTGCACAAACTACTAACTTTTGGAGCAGCCTTCATACAGCTTATTGCAACAGGGATATATTAGCATGCATTTCTATATAAAATTTACAGTTCAAAAAACTTTTAATTATGCAGTTAAACTAGGCAAAATATCTTTGCAGATGCAAAACTGAAACACTAAGTTACAATTCAAACTGAACGAGTTTTGGACTGAAATTTGTCTTTAAGAAAGTTGTGTGTGGATGTCAGACACAAGCCTCATTCCCCACTAGCAGTCATTTTACAATCCTACAGAAAGTGGAAGGCTGACTTCAACATAGGCCAATGCAGTAAGATTGTGCAGTCCATGCCCAAGGCTGTACATGTATATCACAGTGGCTGTCATGATAAACACAAGTGTCTAAGACTCAAACCCATGTCCTGTAATATTACAGTCACACATAATAACACTAGACCACTGTGACCTGCAGATTATGTTACCACATGACCTGGACAGACTGGCCAAAAAGCAAAATCAGAGGACTCACAATAGACCACTAACTGATGCGACAGAAAACTTACATTAAGAGTGGTGGCAGCAGAAAGATACTTCTCAATACTGGAACACTGACTAATGACAAACTGCAGCAGCTCTTCGTAATTGGAAATGTCATTTTTCTGCAAATACTCCTCTGCAGCCCTGTTTTACACAACAGACTTCCAGTTTCCACCTTTGATAAAACTTAGCACAAACAACGTTTGAGTACCACAAGAACACTGCACGCCTTATCACTCACTATAATCCTAGTGTTTATAGTCAGAAGGGTCAATTTCCGCCTGGACCTTAAGCTTGGACTTGGGATCTAACCCACTTTTGAAATCTATTGGGTCCAACCCATTAGAAAGAATCACTTTATTATATCACATGCAACCCATTAGCACACACCACCAAGTTTTAGCAAGGTGAATACATTAGAAACTGAAAGGTTTTCAATATGAGCTCACATTTTGCTATCAAACCACTAAATATTAACTGGGCAAGCTCTATAAAGCGATGCATCAAACAGCCACTGGTCCAGCAGGTATCACTGCCATTAACTACATTAAACTTAGAGAGACAGTGTTCCCTAGGCTACGTAGCTGGATTTTGAGGGAAGTAAGGGGAAGGGAGGTAAGGGTAAGAGAGGAAGGGAAAAGAGTGAGGTAAGGACTGGGATAAAATCGACAGCCCTGTTTGTAACAAAGGCTGCTGCTGCTGCAAAAGAGCAGTTGATGACGTGGAACTATGCTGGTAATAGACATTCACTGAGTTCATTTAAACCAACAGATTAGGTCTTGACAATACTTGTCATTAGTTGTCATTCACTGTGACCACTGTCCATCACCACCTAGAATCACTAATGGCTGCTCTGGCTGAGTAATCGAAGGGATAGCAGTAATTGTAATGGCAGTGACTGTTACAACAATGACACATCTACCACAAGATTACCTGCATGGCAGAATCCAAGTAATAAACAAAATAAAGGCATTTCTATTGCCATCACTGCGGGGAAAACTTGGCAAGCCAGCATAAAATTCACAGTAAAACACTGACGACTGCCACTATTATTGGTCGGCTTTAGTGGTGGATACTTTTCCTCAGTTATTAAAAACCACTAGCAATAAACGAGAAACCAGTTAACATACCGATACCAGTGCAGCTGCTGCGCGAGAAAAGTCTGCAGTGTCCGAAGACTGTCGACCGACGTGACTGCAATCGAGTCTAATTTCTTCCTGCGTTCCTGGTGGAGTGTACCAAGTCGACTTGCTTTATCGCTCCCACGATAGTCATGATCCAGCCGTGCTAGGCTGCACTGCGCTTCTTCAATCTCGACTTTCATAGCAAACAACTGGCGACATTCAGCGAGCGACAGGATCGAGTATTTCAGGAAGAGCACAGAGCCTTCAATGGAGACGAACCGGTCACGTTCGACATCCAGACATAATTCGTCGGGCAGCCGGTAGACCAGCCTGCTGTTGTGATAGCAACGAAGTTTGCTCATCTCTTTATACAGCATGTGCCGAGTCAGTAGCAAGATGTTGTGGTGCAGACCTGATTCCGTCGACCAATCAGCTTTCTCGTAACAGGAAAGTTCAGCTTCTGCATCAGGCATACCATAGAGCTCCACACTCAGATTGCGCAGCTGTGCCTCGACAGAGCACAGAAGGTCGGCCATGCGATGTTGTTTTTCAGTAAGCAGCTTGGCCTCGGTGCTATCAAGCAGTGTGTCAACGTCAGCAAAGACAAGTTCCTCATGTAATAAGTTCTCTGTTTCTTTCAATGAACTGCACACAGTGTTTTTCAGACTAAGCCTTGTACGTGATGCCAACTTCAAAACAGACTTCATTAACTGAAAGGCATTCTGCCTCATAACAAAGTAGTCATTTGACAGCGTATACTTTGGCACCACAACATCCTTGTTTTTTGACACATCCATGTTCACCCAGTTACGCATGCTATTCTGCCACATTGCAGCAGCTTTTAGATGACCTGCTTTTGGTCTTTTCCTTAAACTAAACCTGACATAATCGTCTGTTTTGCTGGGCACTTCTGATGAATCAGGTAAGTTCTGTGCAAGGGATTCAAGCGGCTTTTCGGAATTAACTGCAGCCTGTGCTATCTGACTGTCAGGTATGTTTGTAAGTCCAGTCAAAGTCTTTATCTCAACCTGACTGTCATCTGGAACGGTAACAGCCCCAGACTCGGCGATGGTGGCATGAGAAGAGTTTACATCAGCCTTGTGCTGTCCTGCTGCAATTTTAAACTCCGATTTTGAAGAATCAGTGTCCATCTCCACAACAATAGCTGAAACTGGTGAAAGAATGCTGCCATTGTCACTGGTATGGGCAGACTCAGTGCAAACAGAAACAGAAACATCTTCAATGGCACTACCGTTGACCTGCTTATTTATTGTGGAGCTGGTCACCTGAATTCCTACTGAAGGACCTGGCTTCAGTGCTGTCTTAGCTAAATTATCTGTCACCTGCGCCAGACTGGAACAACGATGACCCTCACTTGTTCTGGTATCATCATTCACAACTGAAATCAGTTCACTGGAGTCTGTAAGTAATGGCATTTCTTTACAAAGATACAGCAACTGTCCATCTTTTCCAGTACCAGAACTTGAAGCACCTGCATCTCCCAATGAAGCCACTGCCATACTATTGGTTGCTGTGCATAAAGTGTCACTATGCACAACATTTTCTGCGTTTGCATCCACACTGCCAGAACAGGTGCTGTAAGTAACAAGTCGTTCTGTCGGTATTGTAACAGGACTATCCCTAAGTGCTATTTCGTCAACACTGGAAACAATACATTGTTTTGGCAAGGTTCTGATGTCATCTGATCCACAGAATATTGTTGGTTCACAATTGCTGAAATTATCCAGATCAATAGGTATCAAAGTAAAGTTCCATGGCTGCTTAGCAGCTTTACATTGCACTGACAGTTGCTTTCTTTTGGCTTTCCTTTCTCCCTTTTCGGCAATATCGAGCAGCAGATCATCCAGTATCTCTTCATATATGCCAGTCAAAGACTGTGACACAGTTGAATCCATTTCAACTGCCTCGGTATGATCATCATTATTCACAGAAGGTTCCGCATCACAGCAGAGTGCCTCAGTATTTTCTGGTGACAATTCGGTCTTATGGCGATCATTAGTTAAGTTTGCAGCCATATCATCAACTAAACTTGATGACAATGGGGCTCTCTGTTCCACGTTATTCTGATTAACTAAATGAAAGTCATCAATATTAGCACAACTGGCAGCTGGTAGAACATCGCTTGCATCTGCTTCCAGAATCTCTGTTTCTGACTGATGTTCATGCATACACTCTTTGTCAACTGTTGTGGCTTTACCATTGTCATCAACAATGCTTGATGTGTTTGTCTCTTTCTCTGCCTGGTCATCGAAGTCAGTACTTTGGGACATCATTGCTGCCGGAGAGTTGGAAGAGCCACTTAAGTCAGCAGTATGACTGACATCATAAGGTGGAACTGCAGTTTGTTGCAAGTTGCAACTTACTGCAGTGTTACTGGACGAATTAGTATTGTGTGATCTATTACTATCACTACGTTTCTGACTTGGATTGTCAACTAAGCCAGCACCTTCTGAATTGGATGCGATCGCAGAGGAATATACAGGAGAACGAGATTTGGAAGGCGTTTCAGCAGCAGAGGTGCTGTTAAACTTTGAGGATGTCTTATCACTAGTTGCAACCTGGCTCAGTTCAACTTGCTGGCAAATTTTATCAGACACATCCACCTGACTTGCATTCTTACGGCTTCTATAATCAGCCAATGTAATCCTCTTTGGCACTTTGGCAACTGATGTCGTCCTCTTAGGAGGTACAGTGGTAGATGATGCTGTTCTACTGCTTGCTCGATGCAATTCACTCGGCTGCTTTCCAGCACTGTAAGTACTAACAGAGGCAAGATGGTGTCTGAGAAATGCATGTTCTCTTCTGCTCTGCACATCAGATCTTGCACCTCTATGACGTAACTCTGACGATGCATAGGGTGTAGACAATGTCTCTGACAACCACTCTGGTGACACAGGTCTAGCATCAAACAATGATTTGACAAATATGGACAGAGAAGGTGACTTTACAACACACGGTTCACTTGAACTGTGTTTCGCAGTGGATGACGACTCTTCGGTCATTGGAGACGGCAGACTAGCTAAGTTCAGATTGTGACTGCTCTGACTATGTTCTGGTTCACAAAGGTTGGCAGCAACATTACGAGTTGGTTCCTCTACCTGAGAAACTGGACGTACACAACTTGTATTACTGAGGGCATATCTTGCTGGAGAAACTGATTTTTCAGTTACCACCGACGGCAGACTAACTAAGTCGTGAAGATGACTTGAGGCTAGTGGAGCCTCTGGTGGTGAAGTTGGTTCTGTATCAATTACAGTATCTTCTGTCGCAGAAGCAGTCATCTCATTTTCCAAGGTGTGACTGGGATCTGAGGGTACTACATCACTAAGGTCCACATCAATGCCACAAGGCTGTTCTGAATGTATACTCGAGACTGGTTCCATATCAATCATGTTGCTGTCACTGGATCTTGTCTCAGAGCTTAACTTCTCAACTTCTTGCCCTGACTGCACTGACACAGATGTGCTTCCACTGTCTGGTTCAACGTCACAAACTTCTGCATTGGAATCTTCCCCTAGAGGGGTCACTGCCTCTATATCATGACTAGCTTCTGTGAAAGGTGTAGATGCATCATACATAGACACTAGCAGTACTGGATAAACAGCTTCTGCATCAGTTCGCTTATCGCTACTAAGCACATCTTTAGACTCCAATTTCTTAGACACAGAAACTAACGGACCTGTCTCTGGTGCACTTCTGTCACAAAGAAGTTCTAGTTCTAGCTGTCTGTCCACGAAACTGTTATAAGAACATTCTGCTGAAGGTGCTGAATTAGAATATGACAGCAGTGGTGGACTAGCTGATTCTTGCCCTCTATCTACCAAATGATCTGGCAGTGAGGAAACTTCTGGTGCAGGTCTAACTAGTTCTGTGCCAACATGATCACTTGTCTGATGATCCAACTTATCAGCTGAAGGTCCCACTGTCATTGTATGACCAACAAGCTCGTCAGTGTCACAATGAGGTTCCGACGGTGGTGGTGAAACAGGCTCTGCATCAGGCAGACTGTGGTGGCCACAACTTGCTGGAGCCTCTGAGTCCTTGGCTGTTGACTTCATTTCCAGTCTTCCCACCGATGCACTATCATCAGACTCCTCATCACTCATGTCTAGAACAATAGTGCAAGGTTCTGGTGATGGTGGAGAATCAGGCTCTGTGCTGATCACATCACTACAATTAACACAGCTCATGGAAGAAGGGGAATTATTGCTTTCTGGCATCACACCTGCTGAGGTACGTTGCTGTCCACTAGCCAAGTTGTCCAACTGATGTAATCTATCTTCAGAAGTACTCAGTGGATACTCAGTACTAGTGGCGCCAGTACCACCACTAGCTGCACTACTTGGGCATGAATTCTGATTGACATTTCTAATGTAAGGTTCAGGGAAAGAGTCAAATGAAAGATGCATTCCATCTGTTGCATTAATATGTGATGGCAGTAAAGGCCCATCAGCATCATTAATATACACTTGCGACTGCATATTCTCATCATTATTTGGGTCTATGTTACTAGATGTGGGAGTTACTGCATCCTTCTCTGTATCTGCCTCATTCTGCTGTCTGCATCTTGTAACATGATAGTCCTGCTGCTCAACGTCACAGCTGTTGCTTGACGATGTCTCAGTAATCAACCGCCCATCTCCAACTTCATCCTCATCTAGTACTATTGAAAAGTCAGTTTCATAATTACATTCTGCATCATCACATTCTGCCAACAGCTGTAGAGGAATGGAGCTTGTGCACTCTTCCGATGCAGACGACTGGTGGTTTTCATCAACTGGCTGTTCCACAGCTTCATCTCTCTCATCGTCAGAACATGATAACTGTGTAGATAGAGGAATTTCTTCACCTAAAGGCAACGAAGCCTGCTGTTCAACTGCCTGGCTGTTACTCTCGGTATCTAGCTGGTCCACGAAAGGCTCAGCAGTGCTCTCAGAAGATGCAACAGATACTGACATCGTTGCTTCTGAATCTGCATCTCTGTCACTGTCCAACGAAATTTCAAACAGAGAAGTATCTCCAGACATGTCATGGGGAGACAGTTTCTCTTCTAAATCAGCATCGTTTTCACAACATTCGCCAGAAGATGAGTCACTGCCTGTAGGTACTAACTGGCATTCTGCAGATGAGCTGCTATTGCCAACATAAGCCGTATTTGACATGTTGTTGCTATGATGCTTATCACGAACAACTTCCGTGCTGTCAGTGTTCTCACTGACATTTGCAACAATGACTGGCATGTCAATGTAACTTGGCTGAGATGTTTCCTTGCCCTGTGTTGACACTGCTTCACACGGGGCATCAGATACAGTGGAAGACTCAGTCGTAAACACACGCTCATTCAGATTGGTAAAGGCTTCAGCATTAAGCGAACAGACATTTTCAATATTACATATTTTCAAACCGGAGCTGTCTTCAGCTTCATCATCCACTGCCAGCTGCCATTCATCTTCTTCATCAGACGGTTCAACACTGCTGATTACCAGTGACAGTGTATCCCTGCTGTCACTGTCTGGTTCAACGTCATCAGCATCATCTGTCACCTGTTGTTTTCCCACACTAACAGGCTCCCATTTATCACATGTCATACAATCATTTCCAGGCTGCTTAACAACCTTCAGATTGCTGAAATGCTTTCCCATTTCCGCAACAAAAGACTCTGAGTGCCATGACTGGCTTGCAGAAGAGCCAAGTTCCACGATGGCATCAAAACTATGAGCAGCACTAGCAGGCTGTTTTAGGGTCTGTTTTCTATCCCGAGAAGCAGTCTCCAGAATGCCGCCTTTAAATATTCGTATTTCAATTGAGCCATCCTCATTCAAATGGTACACAACTGTTTCTCCAGGTTTCTGGACCTTTTCAACTGGACTGTCTAATGACAGAGAACTTGCAAGCTGAGAATGATAGTCTCCTGACAGTTTCCACCGATTTAAAGTAACGTTACTTTCGACAGATTCATTTGATATTCCTGAAGTCACAGGCAAACTGGTAGATGCCAGTTCATTAGCAGGTTCTTTGGTGGTCTCCTGAAGTTGCGAACGAGATCGTCTAAGTATTGTTGGAGCGTGCCTGGAAATTTTAGCTGGCGAATCGGTTGCATGTTTTCCTGCATGCCTCTTTTGTGACCTGGCTGAGTTCGACTCGGACTCCGAGGACTGATGCACGGCCACTTTTGCAGCGCTTGTGGCTCGTCGACGCATGGCATCTGATCGCAGCCCAGAGACAAGTTGTGTTGCCACGGCAGTAACGTCACAAGTTCTAATAACATTAGAGGCCTGTTTGGCCAGTGAGACAAAAGGCGCATTGCTTACCGGTGTCTGCAGTGACGAGACTGAAGTGGAAATGCTGCAGACAGACGGCAGAACAGCCAACATCACCGGTAGGCTAATGGGAGTGGCTATCACCGGCTGAGCTGTGATGGAATAAAAAACAGGTGCTGATGATGCTCCCACTGAGCTGTTTGCAAGTACAGATGCAAACGCTGGACTAAAATTAATATCTGACTGTGGAAAGTGGTGCACAGTGTTGACAGAATTTCTTTCAATGGCATTTTGTAGAGTGTGTACTAAAGCAGTATTAGGTGCACTGGAAGGCAACATGATTCCAGTGGATTCAACCGACCTGGCAAAAGAGATTCCATCTGTCTCCACCTGAAGAGATCCACATCTTAAAGGCAGGACTGTTGAAAGAACACCACTTGAGGCAACGCAGGACACAGTGACTGGTCCCACATTTGCTGTGTCACTACTATGCAGTGACACAGCCGTATTTTCAGAAGTAATCACTGTGGAAGCAACAGAAGCCTGCAAGTCGTCAGCCTCTACAGGACTACAGACACTACTATCAGGAACAATGTTTATGGCAGGAATACTGTGACTGTCACTCAAAAGTGTTGGCAACAGACGGTCAAAGTCAATGCTGCTATAATCACTATTTTGGTCATCACTGGTAGTGAACTCGGAACTAGTTCCATCTGTTGGCACAACAGCACTAGTGCCATCATCATCATCAATGCAGATCACTTCACGTAGTCGTCTTGATGATTTCCGCAGAGACGCTACTGGCTCCTGCTTTACACAGACATCAGCCACCGCGTAATCAGCTGGCCTGTCACATGTATCAACACAGTCGTCTGGTGCTATGACGATTGGAGGAAACTGTCCAGCATCGATGCTCTCCATGTCAACAAACTCGTCTGTAAGGGTACTGGCATATGATGGTAATACAGACGTAGTGGTGCATTCAGTACTAGAAACCATCTGACCCCCAGCCGTGCCAGCAATCCACGTGACATTTACATCAGCAGAGGTGTGCTGCAAATGTGGTGTGGAATGCCCAGCTGGCCAGCTAGTTTGCATATGTGGCAGTGCAAAGCTGGACACTGATGGTGTAGACTGCCGGGTTGGCTGACTCATTTGCATCTGTGCCAACGCAGAAGTGGTTTCTGATGAGGCAGATGTTACGGATGCTGCAAACCGTTGATACTGCGACGGGATGGTTGTCACCAGAGGAGCGGGCTGCGTGAAACGAACGGACGTCAAATTTGCACCGTAGCCAGTGCAAACAGAGGCGATGTTGAACTGCTGTTGGACGGTAGTCGTGACAACTTGAGGAGGAAATACCAACGTCCGTGACTGCTGCTGCGGCAGCTGTCGCTGCAGACGGAAAGCACTATAGTTCTGAGTACACTGAGGTTGCTGCGTATAATGAGGAGTGGTGCCTCTCTGCCGCTGAACACCATACACTGTGCCACGGTAAGCATCTGCTGACGACGGATGCGATACCTGGACATTGCTGACAGAATACGGCAGATACGACAGCGTGTTTGACAGTGAATTAAGACTAACAAGGTGTAAGGATGGACCACACGATGCAACAACAGACAATGGAATGAAATGCAGTTGTGAACTGACTGATGACGAAGACGTGTGCGATACTGTCTGCGAGACTGGCCCAACGATGGACTGCGAAGTTAGTGATACAGTCGGCCGAGGAGCCAATGTGGAAGTAACAGAATGTGCTGACAGGGAGTTTAGGTATTGAGACAGATAAGTATTTGTTCGCCAGCCTGGCACAGCTGTACTTCTGACAGATTCGCTTGATACTTGCGGAGTCGAGATGCTTACTCTGCCAGCCACAATGTCACGTACAGTTCCAGCACGGACAGGCTGCCGAAATGCAGTCCTCGTAGCAGCCATCCGGGGACGTTCCGCTGTTGGTGTGGCAGCCGATGAAAAACGGACTGGAAACATGAAAGTAGCTGGAGCCCCACTGGTGCCTATTACTGCAAGAGAAGTTAAACTGGCAGCAGAAGAAACGGCACTGGACAAATCCTGCTGTGACTGTGTTGGTAGCATATCTTGCGTTAATAATTTAAAGTGCCTCTCCAAACTCTCCAAGGACACATTGTTTTCTGCTGTTGACGATGCTGCACCATTCGTTTTTTCATCATCACGCGTTAAGTCAATCATCTCGGAAGACTGTTGGCTGCCAGAGCAGTGGAAATGGTAGACAGGGATGACTGGTAAAAAAATTGACATTCTCCTGTTATATATAACATAGGCAATCGGTAGGCACTGGCGCGGTCGAGGTAAATAAACATCCTCATTCTCAGATTTACGGTCATATATGTAAACCTGCAATTCAGACAAAGCAAACCACAACACTACAGACAAACGTAAACCAAATTGAAATGCAACTACTGCAGCAAAGGAGGCATGAAACAACAGGTTAAACAAACTCAAGTTAAAACGATCCAGTGAAAATGAACGTTAAAAATAACTGCACAAAAGTCACACACACACACACACACACACACACACGCACGCACGCACGCACGCGCGCGCGCGCGCGCGCG
>Ga0126325_10000405_pt1 | contig 11695 bp, 5 predicted proteins | sample InaspJWI14metaG_FD_94487 | JGI IMG/M metagenome (GOLD analysis project Ga0126325, IMG submission 94487) | Marine gutless worms symbiont microbial communities from Oahu, Hawaii - Inanidrilus sp. 1 OAHU.JWI-14 metaG | ecosystem: Host-associated > Annelida > Digestive system > Unclassified | place...
GTACGGAGAGAGGACACAACCTTGTCGGACCCCTTTCTTAACACGAAACCATTCTGACAGTGTTCCCGCTACTTTGACCTTAGCGAGCTGTTTACTGTATAGTTTGGCCAGCAAGTCAATCAACCTCGATAACACGTTTACTAAATCACAGATGTGTCGTTCAAGCGAACAGATTTGTCCATATCGAAAATGCAAGACACGACAGTCGTGTTAGTTCGCTTGCATTTGAACGTCGTTCTCTCGTGTCTGACGTTGCCATTGATATGCATTCATTTATTTATTTCTGTCTGTCTGTCTGTCCGTTCGTCACATTCGCGATGACTTTCATCGCGCTGTACTTTAAACACGAGATGTAGGCTAGCAGCAAGATTTTCATATGACGACCAAGCTCTCGCTTGAAATTGAAAGCTGTCCAAAACCAACATAGACGAATGTGATGTGGCGTCGCGGAGACGGCCGCACCGTAATAAACTGACGTCACTGATGTAGGCCTCCATCACGTGATCAGAGTCGCCGTGTGCGCTATCACATCGGACGTCGCTATCAGATGGCCAGCAGCCACCCAACTGCGCACCTTATGATTCGTCGCTAATTAATAACGACACGTAGACAGCTAATCAAGCTGCTGCTGCTGGTGCTGGGATGCGAGAGAGATGAGTCGCCTGATCTCTGCTTCATCATATCATATGGTATGTGACAGGTACCACGTCTGAGTGGCGTCGTCACTGTCGTCCGGAGCACTCCGCTGCACCACCAGCCGTCAACGACGACGACAATTACACTCTTCTTTGCCTTGAGATCGGCGCTGAGGTCGCGTTAGAGTTTGACCCAGTGTGTCCTGGACAACGGCGGCCGCCGAGACTCGACATGGCTGCCCGGGTGCAACTTGCAATGAATTACTGCTTTGTTTATGCGGCATTTATTCGTGAATGATGGTGGGTGCTGATGACGGCGTGTGACCGTCGAGTTGGCGGGTAGATGTGTGGTCGGGTAGGCGCCGCCGCGTGACTCTCGCTGAGTAGTACAGTAGTATTTTTCCCGCGCGACGCTATGTTAGCGCGGGTACTAGCTATGGTCCTGTGTCTGTCTGCCTGTGTCTGTCTGTCACAAGTCGGTGTTCTATTGAAGTGGTTTGACGGATCGAACTGGTTTTCGGTATGGAGGCTTCTTAGTCCTACACTGTGCTCGATCCGTCCAGTCGTTTCGATTCCATGCTGGCTTGTGACAGACGGGGACGGACGGACGGACGGACACACGACGACAGCATGTATGGCGCTAGCATAGCGCTGTGCTAAAACACGTTTCGAACAACTTGTCGGGCAACAGTAATAATTGAGGAAGCCGCATTATGCTAGACGTTGTCATACGACACCACCGCAGAACGCAAGGCTGCACTGCTGTGTCACACACAGTTACGATGGCGAAAGGTGAAATGTAGGTAAGCCTAGAGTTAGTATGGTTGTCAACAGCACAGTATTCATGTCGTTAGCAATGCTTAACGGCAATACTTTTACCGCATTTTGGTAATATGTGATAGATAGGGTACCTATACTCTCGCCAAACTCAGTTACCATTACAGAAGTTTCACACAGGCCTAGTGTTATTTTTATGCACCCGCCCATCCTGTATTAGGGGCCATAAAAAGCATTATGTTTTCGGGTTGTCCGTCCGTTCGTGCGTGACTGAACAAAAGCAACTGTGCCTCAGTGGCCTACGTAGCCTATAGAGCGACTGTTGCCATGGTCGACAACCTCGGCAACAAAACCGGCAGACGCTGTGAGAATGTGTAGGCGCGCGCCTAGCCTATACGTGCGCGTCAAGCGCGTGTAGATGGTCAGTGGTCGGCAGCCGCGTGCGACTGCGTCGTCAGTCGTGCTCGGTGATTGATGGCAGCGTGCTCGCATGCACACTCGGCCATCCATATAGAATAACGGCGATAGATCAGAGACTCGGCAATAACGAGCGACACCGGCCACGCCACTACAGTCAGCACCTGTGAGCTCGTTCACACAGAGCTCCGTGCCGGCGTCACGGTCACGGTCACGGCGCCTGGACGATGTGTTTGATGACCTCAGTCTCCACAGGTAGCAGTGTTGCACGCATCCATGGGGCCTTGGCTCATACAGCGCCAAGCACCTCGACTCAGCGTCATGTTGATCGGTTCATTCGTTGTCGTAGGGCTCACGGTCGTAACCAACAGACACAGACACACAGACACACAGACTACGCTATGTCGGTCTATGTAGCCATGCAGCAATAGTCCGCATCTTATGTTTTGCATAGCGATGCGGCCTAATAAATAGCATAATTTGCTGTAATATTTCTAAGCACGGACAGTGGTCAATACATCATTTCAGAAGCGCAAAAATGATATTATGGTGATAGGATCACTCGTTACTGCGGTACACTTTTCGCGATATACTTAGCTGGCACGCACGGGCGATGTCTTCAGAGTGACAATATCGCTGCAGGTCTATCCATAGCATAAGTCGACGCGGCTTTATTACTCGATGTCACGATGTGATAAATCTTCAAACACTTGTAGCGTGTCGGCGTCTGCTTTAAATGCAGGCTCTCAGTGGCTGCTTGTGAAAGGCATTTGTGTCTGCGCTGCGGTGTAGCAGTGAAAGGCGTCAAATATAGGCCTCATGATATCAATTGATTTCAGTTGAACTGGATTAGTGAGTGACCGATGAAGCGGTAAGCCAAGCCAACAACTAAGAGTTGTCCATGTGTCTATTTTGTGTGACCCGATCCAACCCAACCCATCAGCTGACTGACCCAACCCAACCCAACCAACTACAAGCGGAAAAATTTGGACCCAACCCGACTCAACCCAATACAACTAACGATGGAGTTTACAGTTTAGTAGTGACGTATTTTTATACATAACTTATCTCGTACTTTTAGTTAACCATCATTATGATCTGACTGTCATTGGCTAACATTATCACTTTGATACTCCAGTACCTGTCAGATTGGCCGTAAAATCAAATTTAACTGCTTGGTGCAACCAAATCTGAACTAACTGTGCTTTAAACGCATTAAAATCATCCTGTCAAATTTTTTGTAGGCTACTTTTGCCAGGGTTGTCCAACCTTTCGGCTATGGCGGGATGCATTCATGGGATGCATTCATTTCATCTTTGGCGTGGCGGGCCAGTATGCAATATCGGCCGCTACCAAGGCGATATTTGAATGCGAATAATGTAATTGTAATGTAACTTGGTCAATGTGTGTTGTTTTTTTCTATTATAAATCTACTTGACTTTGTTTATGTTTGTTGCAACGCTATAGGCCTACAGTCACGCCATCTCCATGGCTTCAAACATTGTTCATACAAATAACAACTTACATGTATGACAATAACACTCAATTTGGCTTAAGCTGTTAAACTTGAAAAAATCGACTAGCATCAATGGCGGATCCATGCAGAAGATGGTGCTCGGGGGAGGCGAAGGGGGTTTGTGCCCCCAGCTGGGGTGCAAGGGGCACACTCCCGCTGGGGGTCTGGGGGCAAAGCCCCCAGAAGCTAGAGTAGGCCTATTAAGGCATTCTGTATAATGGTATAAAACCGTTTTCACGAATACCAAAATGTAAAAATTAGGGCATAATGTACAACCTTATGAGTCTGAAATTACGCATGCGAAATCTTCCAAGCCTCCAAGGATGTTTCATTGCGATGCCGTTAATACCAGTTCCGATTTATGGGGTAAAATGTCCTCAAGTGGCTGTTTGACATAAAAGGCGGACGATATACACTGTAGAATCTTATACGGTGGCCATGATGCTAACATTCATACTTATTATTACTAGTAGTCTATCACCCCCTCACTCTTTCATTCTAGGCTTAAAACCTTCCTCTTCTGCAAATCCTTCCCACCGCAGCCTTTCCTTTTCTTCATCAGGACTGACTACATGGATTCCCCAGACTGTTTACTCTTACTTCTGAGCATATCCGTTTCTTACTTTTTACTTTAGTTTTTTGATTTTTTTTTTGGTTTTGGGCATTTTAGTTGTCGGTTCCGTGCGGTAGATTAAGCTGGCTCTGTCAGCTTTCGAGCGCACGTTAAAATAGTATGTCGTATCGTAAAAAATATTTTAAGGCCGTCTTACGGGGGGGGATCGCCCCCATCCGTCACTGACTGGGATTTCAGTCAGAGCAAGTCGTAGACACGCTGACAACATCTGGCTGTCCAGTCGACAGGTTCGCGTCTTCGACTTTATGAGCTTCATTGTGGAAAACGCGCTTTCACTAACGTACGTCCTGCCAACCAGTAAAGAAAAGCGAAGCGCAAAGTAGTTCAGCTTCGGGTACTTCTCCTCTGAAACTAATCGCCGAAACTCTTCGCTATCACGATGCCTCTTTCCCCGCACGAAACTGTCAGCTTGCAGATCGCACAGTTCCATTTGCTATGACGGTGACTGCTCCTCAAGCGCCAGCACTTCAGTGAGACCAACAGAAAAGTAAGTAGTAAGTGCATGTAATCGTCGGCGTACTAAAGCCGTATATTTAGCGTACAATTAGAATAAATTGTTTGAAATTGGAATAATTGAAACTGAATGATTGATTTCCGCTAGGTTTACCGACAGCTGTGGTAGAGTACTTACAAATTACTGGTTCAGTTCAGCATATTGTCAATTTATTGACTGCAGACAATAGACAGAAATGACAGCAAAACACAGGTCGGTGAACAACGTTCTCTGGACGGTAGTCGCGGACCGGATTGGAACGTGTCGCGGGCCGGATGCGGCCCGCGGTCCGCCAGTTGGACAACCCTGACTTTTGCTATAGTGGACCCAGCCCAACTTCCCTTCTCCCCCTTCGCATTCCCCACTTCCCTTCCCCTCCTCTCTCCTTCACTTCCTTTTGTTTTTTTCTCCTCCCCTCTCCCGGCCTCCCGACTTTCCCCATTCCTTTCCCTTTCTCTATCTTGCCTTTCCTCCCATACTTCCCTCTCCTTTCTTCCAGTTTCCTCCTTGTCTCACTATCCTGGAAGGGGTAGGGTTGGAATGGCATGCTGGCGGTTTTGCGGCGGAGAGTCGGCGATCGATGCTTAGGCATTCTGGCTACACACTATACTGTCATGTACATGTATGCTGCTCAGTTATTTATGTTAAACAAGGACTACGGTACTAGATGCAAACTTGCAGTTAGTTTACTCATTGCCACAAGTTCTAATTTTAATAGCCTATTTCCACAGTCCACACGCTGCAAATCTTTTTATTATAAATAAACGTGCACTGGTGCACAGTGACAGGCTGACAGCGAAAATGAAAAGCAATACAAATAGGCCTAAGTTTGTGTTCAGCTAGCTACAACCTAGCACTGCCCGCATTCGCCCGCCGCGCTGCTGTGCGCCGTGCAGCAATCGATCGATGTCTCCTGCCAGCCGGGCCACAGCTGGGACAGACAGCCAGACGGACGGACGCCCGACAGATGCATAGACCCTGCTCCATATACTATGCTGGCAGTGCCAATAATACAATACGGACTAGAAACTGCCGTTGGTGGAGGGCCGACGACAGACCGACCGAGTTAGCTTCCACTGGCCACGTTTACTCCCATTCATTGCGCGCTGCTTCCCGGGGTACTCGCAGGCTGTTTCGCCACGCCGCGCGCCTGGTCGCGCTCAGTCGTAGCTGTTTTGCGCGTTAGGCTTGAAAACGCCTATTCACTACCCGGCTGGGCGGCTGCAACAGATTTCATTTGAGCTTGTTAACTTCACCTATGCATTCTCGATTTTCGACATCTACGTTGTAGCTTGAGCTAGTTTGTACGTAACTTTCTACTTTGTCCATCGTAACCGGCAAAGTATTGCGATCAGTGTGTCTGTATCGTTAAAATGCCCAGTTTTGCTCACTTTGACAATGGGTCAGTCCTCCTTTGACAACGGTCTTGTGGACTGCGTCACCTAAATGACTGATAAGCAAGGGCGTTCGCAGGATTTTGGTTAGGGGTGGTCACGGGGGGCAATGCCCCCTTGACGCCTGAGGCGAAGAAAATTTTGAAAATTTGACTACGAAATGGTGTAGGCCCTATTCTGAAGTATATCTGAATAAATATGTGGTCAGCATAGCGCCTGCCTGCCATGATTGCTCTCAAAAACATAAACATAATTATGAGCTCAGTGATACCACCTACTGCAAGTTTATTTCGTAGCAGTGGTGAACTGGTCTGGCCATGTGTTTACAATGCATGCATTTTGGTCAGGGGGTCCATCCGGACATCCCTGAGCCTCCAGGGGGCGTCCATGTGAATCGTGCATAAAAATTCATACATCCAGAAAGTCATCGAAAAATTCGGCAAAGACCCACGTCGACTTCATTTTTTTTATTCAGGAACTGATTAATAGATGAATCATTCCCATTCATTCGTGTTTCATGCAAAATTGCATTCACGCAAAATTTCATTAATTCAAACACAGGAAAACTTATGCTGTTCTAAGATGCGAGAATCAGCAGAATGGAAATTCAATGAAACGAAAGACGAGATATCTGATTTTCCCTGAGACTGTGAATTATCCTTCTCTAGATCTGTGGTAAGTAGATGATGCAAGTGCCCGCACCAGTAATGCGGTTCTGAAAAAAATAGGAACTCAAGTCGTCGAATCGCGGGAAACTTACTGAATTTGGGGATCTCCGTAAAATATAGAGGAAGAGGGATACTCGCGAAGAAGGGTAATGATAAATAATAATAACAATAATAATAATCATCAGCTTGACCAACCAGTGAAGGCAGTCATCACTCGTATCATTTCACCCCCACCTCCCACCCCCCATTCAGAAAACTGCTCTTTTTTTGCACGTTTTCGCTTTTTAATTTTTCATCCATTTTTCCAGCTGACCCCATTTACCCTTATGTGCGGACGCCCATGCTGATAAGTGATGCGTCATACGGTGTCACTGTCACACGAATTAGTATCCAGACCGCTGGATTAGCGTTCGGCAGCACCGGTCTGTGTTCTTATCGTGTTAGAGGTATTGATGGCAGTTGTGCAAAGCATTTAACTGTAGAGTCTTATACGGTCGTTATGCTGCAAACAGTCGTATTTATTATTATTAGTTTTCCATCACCCACTCACTCTTTTATTCCAGGCTTAAAACCTTCATTTTCTGCAAATCCTTCTCACCGTAGCCTTTCCTTTTCTTCTTCAGGACTGACTACATGGATTTACTGTTAGGCCTACTTCTGCGCATATCCGTTTTTACTTTTTAGTTTTTCTGTTTTACACTTTTTAGTTGTTGGTTTCCGTGCGGTAGATTAAGCTGACTCATGTCGGCTTTCGAACGCACGTTAAAATAGCATCTCGTATCGTATCGTATCACGGCTAGCGACAGTGCCCGCGTCGACGCAGACACTGTGCTGTAGTCGTAAATTTTCAGCGTAATCGCCAGGGGGCGCCACGCTGTTTGACCTCGTTGTATGAATGAATGAATGAATGAATGAATATATTTAATGGAAAATCCACAGGACAAGAAGGGCCATAAGACCACTTACACTTGCCCTCACACAGCAGAACATTGGGTGAAATCTGTATACGACTGCCTTGTTTGGAACTGAAAATTCTTCGGTCTGTTATTCGCTACAGTGTACGCCCTACAGCACGGTGTACTGCAGGAGATTCGAGACACTCTCAACTATTATTTTATGCTAAACGATTGCATTAATATGGTATAATAAAGCCTGTGCGGTTTTTCTGAACCACCTGTAATTCGTACATACGGTGTTCTTGGGACCGTTAGCGATCTTTCAGTCCGAAATTCACAGTTGATAGCATAAGCCTACTTGTACTAATTAGGTAATGTTCTTTATTGAATTTTCCAACAGAATACCTGGAATCACACATAGCTAACAATAAGCAGCAGCGTGTCACAAAAAACGGAGACACCAAACTCTCGGCACTCACTCCGTCAACGTTAACTATTTAAAATTGTTTTACTGGTAGATTCTCTGGTAAATTTGCAATAAAGTAATTATTAGAGTTTCCACCACACCTTGCACATGTAGCCGCACTACCTTGTAAAATATTGGGTTCCAGATATTGCCACGTTCAAGAAATGAGTGAAGCAAACTGACACGAAAGACTGAAACTTTTCTCCCTTTTGGGACACAGCGTAGATACAGTATATAGAACATAATGAAAATGATAAAAATAAAAGTAAAATTTAATGACAAAGTCCAATGCAGCAACAGACGTCGTACACCACAGCAATGGATCGACAATTAAGTTTTAGTACACCAGTAATTGATACAAGTTGCTACGGTAGACTATTCATCCGTTGTCGCAGATCTCGCTATTACAATGTTGTTTCAATGGGCCAGAACCCGAACTCCCAAAATCGCACCGTCCATTGGGGGTCCTGGCTGCCACCTAATAGGCCAACACGGTTCCTTAGGCCCATCCGAGTCCAGAGCCCAAACAGCACTTCGATCGGTTTATCCGTTTATGTAAGGGCTCACGGTTGTTTCCAACAGACATACAGACCACGCTACTCTGTGCATGCGATGCGTTCATTGTTCATCAGCAAGTAGGCCTATCCCAGCGCCTTGGCTTGGGCCGTGGGTTGCAAGACGCGAGGTTAGATTAGACAAATGACAAGTGACAAAGTGACGGACGTAGCAACCGAAACTGAGCCAGTTTCGTCGGTTACGTCTCTGCGTCGATCTACACTATCCATCTCTGTGTTCTTCTACACAAGAACAAATTGGCCGATGTCACATGCTACACCGCTCGTCATCCATAAGCATTAAAGCTCTTCGTCTACTCCCGGTTCGGACCAGCGGGAATTAGATTCCCATCCTTTTAATGCTTAGCAACAATATTTCATCAGCATTTCACTGACAACTGCTCGTTTAATTGCTTCTCACATTGTAGTCTGCCAACATTGTCCTTCATATAAAGCTTATTTTTTCAACTGCAGGTTATTCATCATGTTGACGGCGACCGATCTAAAACCGCAAAAATTGTCATTTTAGAGGTGGTCATATTACCCGCCATCAGATTCACGTCGCCTGAATGTCTTGCTGCTGAGTGATATCACCTTTTTAATGATTTTTGTGGCATAGGCCTACGACACGCAATTAGAAAAAGGAATGAGGTTATTCCACAAACGGGAAAATTCACAAAACCGCGCAGGCGAACCATCTCAGTTTTTTTGCATCCGCCAAGCAGAAATCGTGCGTCAAAGACTTGACAGGCAATGTATCCGTGGACTCATTGAGGCAAGTTGTTGTTTTGAGTGTTGTCGGCGACACACAACAAAGCTGCGTTCAGATCGATGATGAGCCAGCCGTCCGTCTGCACTGCGTGTTTCGTCTCGCACACAGTCTGTCATTAGGTCCCGCGCACCACCGCCAATTACCGGCACGTTACATCAACCTGCCGACTATAAATCACAATTAGACCGCACGCCCGGCGGCCTATGAACGAGACAAATTGCAGGTGTGAGTGTACATAATGGCTGGAGTGGATAGGCGTATCGACGACCAGTCTGTGATTACATAATAAGAACTGATCGTGAAGAGCAGGTCGTCTATAGCCAGTCACGCTACCGGCTACTCGTCGCCTCAGCAGTAGCCTACCGTACTGTCCCTCTCATCAGCCAATCAACTCGCGCCATCATGCCCAAATACAGTCAGTATCAAATTGTCATTAGCCTACTTTTTAGCCGCGTCGCGTAGCAAAAGCGACTCCATAAATTACCTGCGACGTTCTTTTTCTTATTCTTGTTGTAGATTACGGTTCTGCTGACAACGGTTCCATCTAGACCTAAGGTTACTATAGAACACAAATAGAATGTTATATACGTTGTCAGTTAAACGCATTATTATCTGTGCTGCTGCGATGACCGGGAGTGCTCAAATTCGCCTTTGGCACCTACTTACTTCGGCACCAAACATAGCGACGCGGCTATCACCTGCATTTGGGTCTTCTTTAACTGTTTGGGTGTATTTCTGTACAAGCTGTGGAGTGGAGACGCGGAACTTGACGGCCGGTCGACGCTGACGTGTCCGCTGGATGCATTGTTACGGCGGAAGCGCGCGCGAGTCTTATTACGTCGTATCTCGGCGCAGCTGTCGTCCTGTGACGTTGATGAATGATGACCATCAACTCATAATGCACTGCACCACCAGCAGCAGCAGCTTCAGCCGTGTGCAGGACGACGTCATAACGTGCCAGTGATACGGCGACGTTCCTTAATTACACCGTCGATCGACTGGAGACAATGAGCACCGCCGTGTATTGCAGTCACTTCTACGAACGACTGATTGACAGTGAAACGTCGCAATCAACCGACTAGGCCCACATGTACACGTGCCCACTGACTAACGAACCTGAACTAGGCCCAGCGTTAATAAGTTTCACAAATACAAATTACAGTATAATGTTACTACACCGCGTTCCAAAAAGGGAGACACCATACTCATAGTGATATCTCTGTCAAATTTTAACCGATTTTCAAAATTCTTTCACTGGCTGATTCTCTGGTAAATTTGCAGTAAAAGATTAGTAAAAATTCCACCACACCTTGCATATGTTGCCACACTACCTTGTGAAACTTCATTGTCAGAAAAAAAGCGATTAACGGTACATTATAAGGTAGTGTGGCAACATATTTAAGGTGTGGTGTGGTTGTCAATAACCAAATTAAGAAAGGTTAATTGCTGAGTCTTTTTGTCCGCCAGTGAAAGAAATGTTTAAAGCCGGTGAATATTTGGCAGTGTTTCACAGTCACTCACAGCGAGAAGTTGGTTGTCTGATGCACTTCGTGCGCCTGGCAAACTTTCTGCTGAGTCAAAGAAAGTGCACGACACAATCCACCTTTTTCCCTTAACTATGCCAAATATTCACTAATTATAATTTTTTTTCACTGGCAGACTCAGCAATAAACCTGTCTTAATTTGGTTATTGATGATCCCACGGCACGTTAAATATATTTGCGACTGTCGCTCATTTTCTGACATTAATGTTTCCCAAGGTAGTGCAGCGACGCATATGAAGTACGGTTGGATCTTTAATAAATACTTTGCTGAAAATTTACTGGAGAATCTGACAGTGAAAAAAATGAAAAACAGTCGAGAATTACCATCAGGAGTTTGGTGTCTCTCTTTTTTGGAACACACTGTATATGTACTGTATATTTTCCCTGGTTAATTATACAATGTGACATCCTGCTTAATTGCGCGTTATAAATATTCGTACTAACTAACTAACTAACTAACTTCATTTGTCGCACTATGCGCCAAATTTTACACGAGCCCAACATGAATTCTGCATAACACTTACCGCGCGAGCTATGATCGCTGTCGAGCTATGCTGTCGGCGTATGTCCGTCTGTCCGTAAGCCTGTCCGTCTGTCACACGTCAAGATACAGTCTGTAGGTATGTCTGGGCGTCTGCCTGCTGGTCACGACAGTGTGCCCTCCACGTACATGTCGATGTGGCGTGGCCTGTCTGCAATGCTCCCGAAAGGCCCGTGTCACGTTGCGGCGTCACGCCTGTGCGACGACAGCGATGCGGTTTTATGCTGTCATTATTGTAGCAACTTGTTTTATGACTACATCAACATCTCTCAAAGCTCTTGCAGTAACCATTCCCTGGAACATGTTCAACAGGAGCGGTGGTAGAATGCAGACTTGAAGTACCGCTGGCGTTACAAGGGTTTCAAATGAAATCGACAGCATGCACGGA
>Ga0126325_10000406_pt1 | contig 11688 bp, 11 predicted proteins | sample InaspJWI14metaG_FD_94487 | JGI IMG/M metagenome (GOLD analysis project Ga0126325, IMG submission 94487) | Marine gutless worms symbiont microbial communities from Oahu, Hawaii - Inanidrilus sp. 1 OAHU.JWI-14 metaG | ecosystem: Host-associated > Annelida > Digestive system > Unclassified...
GGACTTTGCCCACCCCATCTCTAGGCCACTGACACAGAGCACGCTACATCAGCAACAATATGCCACATTCCTTTCGTCCCATGCTTTGCATGCGATGTGGCCTGAAATGCGGCAATGAACAGCTGCGATCAAAGACAAGTGAATGTGTGACATTTCACAGAACGCAGCCTCTTTATTAGCATGGATGTTACAACAGTAATGCACCAATGACAATCGACTCTATAGCTCTGTTTACTCCGCAAATTCACCATCAGCACATCGTCCACAACACAAACGTAACATCCGTAATTTCCGAAGTCCACGCTCCAGCTGTGACGAAAATCACCAAATGGCGTCAGCATGATCGTTGCCTGTTAAGAAAAGTCTTTTGCTTTCACGCATCAGTAAGCTGGCGACAATTTTCAAACGAGTCTGTCTCACTGCTGCAAACTCTTCACAACAGAACTTTTCCACTGCACGCTTACTTACTTACAGCTAACAACGAAAATCGTCGGTCGAAAACGTTAAACATCAACATCTCTGCAACAGCACTACACGTATGCCATGCAATGCCGACCTGCCTAAGCAACTGGTGATACAACTAAGAAAAGCGTTAAACAGATTACAAGAAAGAAAACGTGCATGTAAAAGCAAGTCGCACCACCAAACTAGCACATTACGTTTATAGACAGGAACAAAATCATGCAATGCCGGCCGGAAATCTTTTCAAAAGCAACCAGATCCACAGTATGCCTTGACGTGGCTGCAATTCTCGAATGGAACTTTCGACAAAAATTAAACGTGTGCGCAGCAAGTGTCGGCAAATTAAGCTACACTTTCCAGGTCGGGTGCCACAAAGTAAGAAGACAAGGAATTTACGATACTAACTGTCGGGTCTCTACCGCAGAAAAGTTGAAAACGTTCCACAAGCTTTGTTAGGCGAACAGAAGTAGAGTATCTCCTAGGAGCACCCATTCGAAGCAGGGTGTCATGATTTGACAATACTACGACACACCTATCCAATGGCGGCTTACTGCATCACAGCAGCGGCCTGTAGACTCGATAGCAATGACATACAACTTTCCGAGCCACTGCCGTATCACGCAGTTCAGCCACTGCAGCAGAAAGCTCGCAAGTTATCAAACAGCGACTGACGGCTTCAGCTCGTACCGCGCTGACTCCTTCGCACATCGAACGCACGCACGTGTGCCCCGAACGTAGATGTGTAACATATAACCGTAGAGAATGTGTTAATACTGTCCGTTGTTGGCAGCGTCGAATGTATGCCGCGTTGCTAATGCATTATGCTTATATCACAGTCCGTTACTCAGTGGTCGAACACGAACGCATCATCCACCGCACGACAATCGTTTCACTCATTCTATCAAAACGACACGGTACTTCCGCGACAACAGCAGAACTAATTACAGTGTAGATTTTTAAAAATATCACATAAAAATGTATTGTCGAACAGTGAATGTAACAACTGCCTGCTGGACATTGGCGGCGATGTAAAACTATCAACGGTCGTGGCCAGAAAAAAATGCAACCAGCCGTACCACGCATATCTCGACATTATCGCTTCGAAAAAATGTCAAATAAATAAACAAACAGCATCAGAAATAATCCTGGCATGCAGTATTCGTGGCACATAAAAACTGCTACACGCCAGTAAACTTACAAAATTAAAACATGACAGGATATAAACGGCTGTTAAGGCAACGCTTCAAAATGCACGATGCGCAGCAGACTGTGAAATATGTTGAGTGTAGCAGTAGAAAAAATAGCAGATATGTACACAATCGTCAATAAGTCGAACATCGCCGATCGTCCGCGCTGAACTGTAATCGCACCAGCAGACAGCCATGTACAAAAAGATTTATAAAAATGGTCGAAATTCGTCACCTGCGGCTCGCAGATGGCTAGATCGACGAGAAATCAAAAACTGAGTATCGTAACTGCCACCGAAGTTATCATTAACCGTGACTAGAACGAGTGAAAAATGCTCACGACGCGCGCGTACCCTGTCTCGTTATTGTGTCGCGCAAACGTCAGTCCGAAAATGCATCGCTAACGTCGTCGGGCTCCGGACGACGACCTGTCGCACACACATGCATCGTACATCAGCAACATCTGAAGTGACGCGGCATTGAAAACGCGCGGAAAACGACGGCCAATATCACCGGTGGAATGAATGATCGTGTGATAAAGAGCTATCACATACGTTCAGGAAACGCTTCGATGAGTCCATAGGTTAGACACGTTACCCGACCAACGCTGCCTAGCTTTGCCGACATCTAACACTTGCTGCTTTGCACACACACGCATACGTAACTGCTTGTATTTGGCCGAAATATGCACCTTCGCAAAATAATAGCAATCATGCAAAAATTAATCATCGATATAGAAAACTGCACGCATCAATATATTCCGAAGGTAATACGATGTGCACGAAGCAAAAAATTACCGTAGGAGTGGCAGTCCACAATAGAACTGCATATTATCAAACAACTTAAATAATGTGAGAAAACTCCTCGGTTTCAAACATACTGTATCATTCAAACATAAAATCTTTAACTGAAACTCCAATGAACTTAACGCTAACGTCTCTAACGCGCTCAGTAAACGCAATCAAAGGAAAGAAAATCTTCACATAATCGGCCAAATTACAGCAACGATTAAAAATCACACACCGCAAACCCAAACTACGGTATTCAAATGACCTAAATATGGCTGTAGTACAGTGCTGTATTTTAATTAGAAATCGAACAGCAATGACAGTCAGTTTTTGCTGACAGACTCCTTCACAAAAAAGTTTGAGACTGGGCCAGGTGAAGATTTATTATCCAAAACTAACAACAGCCCCTAAGTCAGGCCAGTGTTCCCATAAACAATATAATATCTGAACATCAAATGTGTAGACCGACCAAGTTATAAACAGACTCAATCGAAAGCAACAAAACGAAAACTGCTGTAACTCAGCTGCTAATACTTGGCATGTTCAAATTTTCTCGACTTACATCAATTGTCCACAAACAATACGAATTTCGTCAGTTACAGCACAAGCAAATTACTACCCCCATTTTGCACAGATTTAACATGGCAAAATGACAACATTAACTATCTATACATCAGCAAGGAATTCCGACAGCCGAAAAACTGGAAACGGCAAACTCTCAATAAACTTTCGGCAGAGACTGCCGAGGTAAAGTGAAAACTACAACGAGCCGCGATTAAATGATAAACGATTAAAGCCGGCTGCACAAAGCTTGGTTAACAATGCTACAATGGAAACTGACCTCACACTGCTGCTTGCGCCTAATGTCACGTAACCAGACATTGTCGCAACAGTGGCAAGTGAATTTGAGTATTAACGACACTTTCGACACAATTCAGGTTATATCGTACCCTCGGAAAAGTGTACAGAGTACAGATTCCGGAGTATTTACTAACACGGGCAACGTATTTAACGCTGAAAATTTCAGTCGGATTTAATCACAAATACAGAGAAAAAATGGTTCAAATACTACAGTGGAAATAATCGACATTGTCGTGACAATTTCACCAACTTAAGCTGCGGTTAACTGCTAACCCGGTTCAGTGCAACCGGACCTAAGATGCGCCGCTCATCTAAACGTAAGAGAGAATTTCTACTGACGACGGATACGCTCGGCCGCGGCCCGCCGGCAACGACGGGGGCCGAGCAAGGAAAGCCAAACGCGGCCGATCTAGCTGCTACTCCACCAGCCAGCGACGGCCGGCGGCTGCTGGTAGAAATTGCCGTAGCCGCCGCCGCTGTAGAGGAATGACGCCTGCTGGGGTGGTGGGGCCGCGGCCTGCGGCGGCTGGGCCGGGTTGAACACCATCGGATTGGGCATCGGCGGCACAACGGCGGCGCCTGTCGGACGATGCTGGTGCTGCTGGCGATAGTCACGCGATGCAAAGCCGCTGTTGAATCTGCACTCACACGACAGTCATCGGCTGCAGATCGAGATTCCGGCAGCAAACTATCGGTCCCAGCTAAACTAATAACATCTTTAACTTCCGCTGCTTATGGACTAAAAATTCACGATAAGGTTCATGTGGTCAGCTTCCAGTAAATCTGTACGCCATCGCAGTAAACTAAGGTTAAAACTATCAGTTTCCTACATCGGGTAAACAGCACACAGCAACGAACTACTGTTTACTTGTGTTTTCTATTACTCGTTGACAATGTGGAATAATCCAAAAGACAGATCAGTTACCGGCACGTGACTCACAGAATGAAGTATAATTGTGGTTTTAACACTACGTAGCCCCAGTATCAGGGGCACTTATGATCAATATTACTCTGCCAAAAGCATGCAACACGCCAAAAGTTGCGGGATAACCTCCTCTATATGGAAATCAGCTGGCACCCAGTTGGGGACATCTTACTGAAGCATGCAGCCAAAGTTGGCGACTTCACAAAAATTTTGCTGGCGCCAGCCGATAAATGATGCAAAGTACTGCAGTGTTGAGTGGTCGTATTACGCCCTTAGAACAATAACTTACAGGAAAGACACAACACACACACCCGTTTAAAGGCCCTTTTCCCGGGACTACCCGGATGAGCCGGTACCAGAAAGGTAATAAAACCAATCTGGATTTTACTGAAGCAACAGACAGTGAGTGGCAGTGGCATCAGCTGGGCCATGTGTAAGTCTGCACCTCGCTCCAGTCAGATAACCACGCCAGCACCCCGCCACTCAGTTTTTTACAGACCGTTGCCGCCTAACCAACAGCGTCAAAGCACTGAAGGCTGAAGGAAAGACACAACAGAAAAAAACAAAGGTCGTACCTCTTGTTGATCGGCTTACGGCCGCCAGTGACCTGCGGGGTCTTGTAGGCGAGCTGGTCCATCCACGGCGGCACCTCCTGATGTGACTCGACCAGCAGCGACACCAGATCTTTCACGATCGGCTTGTTCTTGTCGTTGAAAAACGACGTCGCCAGACCTACACAACACGAGGTGTACATCAAGGTAGCCCAGGCCCGCAGTTACCCCCCCGCAAACCCTTAAGAGGACTGTTACCAATTTCGCTGCTTGGTGAACAGAGGCACAATGGGTGTGAGCAGTTTGCCTACGACTGTTACCCGACAGCGTCGCGGCTGCAATTTGAACCCAGGCCTGCTGTGGCTAAGTCCAGCACGCTAACCACTCGGCTACTGAGCCACACACAATGTGCCGACTACTCACGCCATGTGAGTTCCCACAGCAGTGAGGCTAGTGACTCCGGCCCCGGTAGGGGGGGGGTGGAATACTGTGATGAGCGTGACTGTCTGCGTGTTTGTCTGTCCGCGATCATATCTCCGGAACTGCACGCCCGATCTGCACCAAATTTTCGTGCATGTTACCTATGGCCGCAGCTCGGACGTCCTCTGGCAGCACAGCAATATGTTATATACTTCCAGTTAACAGCGAACACACCATACGCTGTTTAACATCGCCGCCCAGCCGAAGTGTAGCAAACACATAACTTGGTCTTGGCTATAAATGCAGAGTAGGAATGCCTGTTTCAGGCTAACAGACGGACGGGCCTTATTTCTGGCAGCCTAGGCATATTAAGACGTAGTTCATATCATAACGATGTCGTGCGTATTTACAATCCAGTGTTGAATATTCATGACATCACGTTTGCATATATTGTTGTGTACAGCAACACATAAAAGACGTGTGCTTAAAGCAGCTTCCCAGGTGGCAGCAGTGGGGGACAGAGTCTGCAGTCTATGACTGCCTTGTTGCAAACTGCTAAAAACTCCATTTCCTTTACTTACACTTGACTTACACCAGCATTTCGATCACTCACGGGTCCATTTCTAGACCACATCACTGCGAAAAGCATAAGACACAGCCTACTGTTACTGACGCTCTGTGGTCTCTGTGCATGTCTGTAGGTCACATTTTCTCAGTCCAGATTCAAGAGAAAGTTTCAGAGGGATGCATCCTTACTTTTAGAGCTCCCGTGGTAAAACCCAGCTCGATTCGTCCAATCGTTTCGATACAATACCGGCTTGTGACAGACGGGCAAATGAATCACAAGACAACAGCATATACCGCACTAGCACGGCATCGAGCGGTAAAAACAGAACCTTTAGGGATGACTGCAACAGATTCCCATCTTTACTGTTACCCAGCCAACAGTGTTATATTCTGAACGTCAATTAATTACACTTAAAGTCTGGCACTATGTTCAGTTAACTTTAACTATAGGTTAACTAACCCATGGTCTACGGGCCTGATTTTCAAAACTTCTTAAGAAGATCTTAGGAAAATCGTAGGCATCACAGATGTAAACAATCGATTATCTATTGCTCCAGTTGGCTGCTATTTTTAGTTTTAAAAAAACCATCTCAGGAAAAACTTAGAAAGATCTTAAGAAGTTTTGAAAATCGGGCCCTGGCACTCTTACTGGCTGATGTGTTGCACGACCTGCCGTTATTATGACAACGCCACTGAGTTAACTAACGACCAACTTAACTAAGCATGGTGACTGAAGCTGGACCTAATTCACGGAGACGTAGTTTATCTTCAGTGGCACAAATATGCTGTTCAACTAGGTGATCATCTTGGCAGCAGAAATCGACAAATGCCTTACCGAGGTTGCCAACACGACCAGTGCGTCCAATACGATGGACGTACTCCTCGATGGTGCCTGGGAGGTCAAAGTTAATGACGTGCTTCACGTTGCAGATATCCAAGCCACGAGCAGCCACCTTCCAGCAACAGCACATGTAAACAACGTTAACCTTTTTTGTTGGCATAACTGCAGTAAGCACTAATCTACCGACCTCTATCTTTGCAAAAATATATGTTAAAACAGCTCAATAATGTCACCACAGTGTTAACACGGTATCGCCTCGATGGTGGCAAGATGATATGCCCACGCCGACGGATTTTCCAGAAACGAAGATCTGCGTCAGTCCACGGATCCAAAACTCACGGCGGATCTAAGTCCGTCCGCAGTCTGCACATCTCTGGTGGCCGGCGGTGGCTAAGCTGCAGGCAGCCAGCGTGCCTATAGCCTAGACCAGGGGTTTTCAACCTGTAGTCCGCAGGTAGCTTCCAAGGGGTCCGCGGGCAACCCCAGAAAAACTGGAGACCCGTCACATTTTAACTAAACAAAAACCGGCCATATCAATGTTGTAGGCACAGGCTACAACGTACAGAAATTGAAAACTTCGCTGGTGCTTGCTACGCTATGTCTGAAGTCTGAACTAGACTGAGCGTTGCTTACTTACTACTTGTGCAGTCTGTCTTTGACTCATGTCTTGATAATTTCAATTTATGTGCAATGACTTAAAGATGTTGTGCGCGTAACTTAGCATTTAGTAGAATTCAAGTCGTTTGGGTACACAATCTTAATAAGACATGTTCTGGCCCAACCAGGACTACGGAAGGTTGAAGCCGGTGCGCCTTGGGCCGTGGGGTCCGCCACCCGAGCTTGGCATTTCTGTGGGGTCCACAGCGTGACAAAGGTTGAAAACCTCTGGCCTAGACAGCTGCACAATGGGACAGACAGACAGACAGATCACGCTATTCCAAAATGCCCCCCTAGGACGGGGGGCATAGTAAGTTATTATGACAAGAAGCTCTGCTACCATGCATGAACCATGCGATGTCCCATGTCGGTCGAAATCTTGTCAATGCCACAAACCAGCTCCATTGGTCTGGTCGTTTCAATATAATGCCAGCGTGTGCGGTAAAAACTGCTGTGGTTATCATAACTTCCGATAATGTCGGAAATATTAACAAAACTCACGGCAGTGGCGACGAGGATGGGAGTTTTGCCGAGTCTGAAGTTCTTGAGCGCCTCTTCGCGCTGGTGCTGCGAACGATCGCCGTGGATCGACTGGGCCGGGTATCCTTCCTGGTAGAGAAACTGCTGCAGCTGCTCCGCACCCTGCTTCGTCTCCACGAACACCAGCGTCAGCGAGTCTGGACCTGCGCGGTCAGACTGACTGAGTTGTGATTTTACGTTCAACGACACAAAATGGTCATTTTGGAGACCTTTCCCCAAACCAATCTCTTGGCTTGGTAGACAAAAAAAACTAAACCTAACACAACAAAAGTACGCGTTCACCAATCAAAAGAAATGTACTACAACACAAAAAACTAAAGCCAGGTTCAGTCACCTTTAACGACATCCAGCCTTGAAACGCAGCGGGTCTATACCAAACGAAAAGACAAGTAAAGGTGGAGATAAGTAAGGAAAAAGTGAAGAACAAATGATAAGTGTTGAAGCATACCATATAAGCAAGCAAGCAATATATATAGCGCCAAAACTGAAAATCAAATCAAGGGCTCATTGTGCTCCGGAGCCAGCACAAGGCAAAATGCAGTCACATGATTCACTTCACAGTCAACAAGATAACAGACAATTTCAGAGACGCTGTTCCTTGCCAATCACTGAGCTTCGTCCTCAGGAAATTAAAATTATCACAACAACCAACGCAGACATGCACAAATACACTGGAAAAACACTACAGCACAAAATAAACTTTCCATAAAAAAACAGATAAGGTCACACACGTCAGTCAATCCAGTCAACATAAACAGAGAGATAATTTCAGAGATGTTCTTCCCAGCCAGTCACTCAGCACTGTAAAGGTAAAGTTAGCCCATACTCGACTGCCGAGTATAGGGTTGCGGACCTGATCCCGGTTCTTGGCAGTCAGCCTGCAAGTGACGTGAGTCATAAACCCGGCAGTAGGCTGCCATTACTTTGCACCAGGCCCGCAGTTACCCTCGCAACCCTTAAGAGGGCTACTACCAATTTCGCTGCTTAGTGAACAACGGCAACAGTGACGTCATAGCAACACTAAAACGCCACTGTAGCTACTTCACTTCTGCTGCACACACTTTACTTCTGCGCTCTATAACAGTACATTGCCTTCAGTGCTTTGACGCTGTTGGTTGGGCGGCAGGAAGGGCATCCAGACTTGCATATGGCCCAGCTGATGCCACTGCCACTCACTGTCTCTTGCTTCAGTAAAATCCAGATTGGTTTTACCTTTCTGGTACCGGCTCACCCGGGTAGTCCCGGACAAAGGGCCGCCAGCACCCCGTCACTCAGTTTTTTACAGGCTGGATGCCCTTCCTGCCGCCCAACCAACAGCGTCAAAGCACTGAAGGCAAATAACATAACATAAGGCCGAATAACATAACGTGACAGATAGTAGTTAGACTACAGTCGAGCGCAGACAGTACCGGAAGCATTGAGGAGGTCGATGAGGAAAGCGCGCTTGTCGTATTCCTCGACCCACACGACCTTCTGTGTGATGTTCTCGCTGGTGCTGCCAACACGTCCCACGGCCAGGAACAGGTAGTTCTGCAGGAAGTCCCGTGCCAGAATCTGATCACACCAACCGTCAGACACCAAGTATAGAGTTGTTACAGCATCCTTCAGATATGGAACTGGGTCACCGGGTCAATACATAGGCTGACAGTGACGTAATTTTGTTCCATATCTATGCCAGTCGATTCTTGCCACCATCTTGTAGGTAAAACTGAGAAAAATGTTTGCCACTGTGATAGCGATTAACTATGTTGTGTTGGTAAGTCAGTGATCATATGGACATTTTCTGATTAAATTTTATTTGAATAACGCGATAAATCTTCGCCGTTTAACTCAACACATTATACCGTGTTATACCCACAAAATGGAGATCGTATCGTGACCATAGACTCAGTGATGTCATTTCATCCTATGTATTGGATCATCTTTCACGTCCGGGTCACCGACTCATCGGGTCATCATTTTGTCCCAGTGTACAAAAATGCCCAAAATGCAAAACGCACGTTTGAAATGCTGAAATTACAAAAGTCATTGTCAGGTGTCTGTTGTTGGATTGAAATCACTGGATGTCAGTCCATGCAACGATCTTTTACTTTTATCTATGATTATTAAAAATTCTTTGGCCCGAGATTTCTTCACACATAAGTCGACATTTGGAGTTCATTATAGAACAGGGTCACCAGGTCAACTGGGTCTCCGGGTCGCTGGATTCCCGAGTCACTGGGTCGCTGGGTCACAACATGTGACCGAGTTCCATCTCTGGTATCCATACCTTCAGTACTTTGAAACTGTTGGTTGGGCATCAGGAAGAGCATACGGGCCTGAGAAACATTGAGTGACGAGGTGTTGGTGTGGTTATCTGTCTGCAGAGAGGTGCAGATTGTTTGCATATGGTCCAGCTGATGCCACCACCGACCCCAAAACGCCATAATCTCTTGCCTTTTTAAATCCAGACTGGTTTAACCTTTCTGGAACTGGCTTACCCAGGTTGTCCTGGATAAAAGGCCGTTAAACCGTTAAACGGGTGTTGTAGTAGTTGTTACAGCATGCAAAACTGATGCTAAAACCTAGTTTTGTTGCTGAGTCCACCCATCATTAAAACCTAGATTTTCTTGCAATAACTGAAATTTTTCCAGTTCATCAGTACGAATCCAGCGAACGTAGTCATCAACAGTAACATGCCATTTAGACTTATCTATAGAAACATTATCTAAAATCTCATCCGTAGATACTAACAGACCAAGAGGAAGACCAAAGAGGACCTGGAGAGAAAATGTAGAAAAGGACTGTCAAACACGTAAACTGAACAAACAGGATGCTATGGATTGTGGAAGATGAAGGAAGTTGATAAAGGATGTTTGATGAGTGGGTGAATGTTTCTTCTGGTACTGGCCTACCCGGGTAGTCCCGGACAAAGGGCCGTTAAATGGTTCTGTGTGTGTGTGTATGTAACAGAGAGAACAGGGGACTACTGGCCTGAATTTCCTTGGGGAATGTAGCGCTGAACATGAGGGTCTGCCGAGTGCCGGCCGGCGGCATCGTGTCCTTCTCCACAATGCGTCTGATCTGCGGCTCAAAGCCCATGTCCAGCATGCGGTCAGCTTCGTCCAACACCAGATAGCTGCAATGCACGACGACAATGGGACATGCTATTAATCATCACTGATCCTATACCGACTGAACACTATACAGGCATGGTAAAATTCCCCGACATTTTTCCTGACTATCGATACATGCCGTGTTGCTCATTTCAAGAATAGTATATTGTTGTCAGTGCTACCAGTACCAGTGGTTAGCGTGCTGGACTCAGGCGCAGTAGGGCCCGGGTTCAAATCGCAGCCGCGATGCTATCGAGTAACAGTCTTAGGCAAACTGTTCACACCCATTGTGCCTCTGTCCACCAAGCAGCGAAACTGGTACCGGCCTAGGGGCCGGGAAGATAACTGCAGACATGGCGGAAAGTAATGGCAGCCTACCGCCGGGTTTATGACTCGCGTCACCTGCAGGCTGACTGCCAACTTCCGGGATCAGCTCCGGAACCCTACGCTCGGCAATAGAGTATAGACTGCCTTTACCTTACCTTACCTTACCTTTGCTACCAGTACACACGTACAGTAACTGCAAAACATTGCAAAAAGTGACTTAACAAACAAAAAGATTCTTTTAAAATGGCAGTATAAAGCTGACGCAGCTTAATAAAGTTGAAGTAAGTAGCAGCAATGGACAGTTTTCCCTGGCAAGATATTTTCCCTGTTAGTTTCCCTGTTAGGCCTTCAGTGCTTTGACGCTGTTGGTTGGGCGGCAGGAAGGGCATCCGGCCTGTAAAAAACAGAGTGGTGGGGTACTGGCGTGGTTGTCTGTCTGGAGCGAGGTGCAGACTTGCATATGGCCC
>Ga0126325_10000407_pt1 | contig 11666 bp, 11 predicted proteins | sample InaspJWI14metaG_FD_94487 | JGI IMG/M metagenome (GOLD analysis project Ga0126325, IMG submission 94487) | Marine gutless worms symbiont microbial communities from Oahu, Hawaii - Inanidrilus sp. 1 OAHU.JWI-14 metaG | ecosystem: Host-associated > Annelida > Digestive system > Unclassified...
GCGCTGACGGACTGGCAGCCAGTGCAGCTGCCGTAACACTGGTGTGATGTGGTCACACCGACGGGCGCCTGTGACCAGGCGGGCGGCAGCGTTCTGCACCGACTGCAGGCGTCGAAGCAGTCCATCGCTGATGCCGAACAGCAGTGAGTTGCAGTAGTCCAGGCGACACAAGATGAATGCCTGCAGGTAAAGTGCGGATGCAGTGCCAATAGTTAGGGCTAGTTTATGGTTAGGGTGTCACATCCGCATATTACGTGTTGACGAAGAAGCTCGACACAGCATATATGAAAGATGTAAAGTACGTGCAATCCCATACTATAGTGCTGTCCAGGGTCATGCTTAAAGACGCTAACAGTGGTCATTAAGACGTCGACAGCGAAAATCAAATGCTGTCGTGTGCATCAGGTACAATGCACACGATGCTGACGGCGGCAGTTAAAACCTAGTTGAGCCTAATTAATTGCCGCCATCAGTGGCCATTCATTGTGCACGTTTTAAACTGAGCATAATGGAGAAACCTAGTTAATTTCTAACACGCACGTTGCACAATGGTTGCTGAGTTAACTACCGTCGGCAGCGTCGTGAGAATTGCATGCATTCATGACGCTGTTGTGTGTGTCAGCTGAAGCAAACAACAATACATACAACGTGCAAGCCGGCGTTAGAACGTCGCCGCTGGCAGCTTAATAGCCATTGTGTGTGTTGTTTGCATCATTTAGCATGACTACTGTCCAGCGATGAATACGGGCAGTGCACCTCATTGAATCTAGGTGATTTTTGTTATTCAAAAACTGTATTTTGGGTTACTAGGATAATTGGTTAGGGTTAGTTTTAGGGTCATTGCAGTTAGGGTATGGATGTCCGCACCAGATGTGTTGAATGCCCGTGCTACTACCAACTGCTGCAATATACATAGACTTACATTTATTGGTTGTGAGCCACTACTGTGAATATTGTTATAACACACACAGTGTCGAGCACAAGGCCTGACTCTGAGGCATTCATATGAACTTTTTGCAGTTTGTAATCTTTTATTAAACATCTTTATAGAACTGGCTTGACTTGAATGCATACACATCTAGCATGTGCATGTGGGACATTCTGGCTCTCAGAAGATTCTAAAATGCATTTTTGATAATCCAACCCCCCAAAGTTTCTTGGTTACACGAACGTGCAGTAGAAGGGTCTGTATGTACTAGACAGAGATTTGTTAATATTATCACTCAACGCTGTGCCCCATATATGCATTTTATACAACATGTACAGAAGTGCTTATAATGTTGGTGGCCTATCAGGTGGTACAGAACTGACATGGTCTGCAACAATCAGATAGTTGTCTCTTCGACTGCTATTGTCATTTCTTTTGGGAGGATGAGCTATAGGTGTTTGCTGTTGGTTGTGCAAAAGAAATTAGCAGTGTACATCAATACAAAGAATGTGCTAAGCACTGCTTGGTGATTATTAGTTTTTCAGTTACATATCATTAAACTGTAAAATGAATGAACTTTTCTTACTTTTGCTAAATTTTGTACTTGTACTTGATTTCATAATATTAACTGACTAGCTGTGAATGGCAGGTAAACAGATTGCTTCCACAATCAACATTCAGTGGTGCAGCTATGCAAAGAGTATAAAAGATGGCAAGAGAGATATGTCAAAGAAAGGCCAAAAGCTTAAAGTCTCATTGAGTAACGAAGAGTTGAATGAGGTCATTGATTATGAGAATATGATGCAGCAGATGGAGGCCGCTCTGGAACACCTGTGCAAACAGTACACAGAACAGCTGTCTCTCAGGACATCGGTGAATGCGTTTGATGGCCTTCTTGTAGACACACCTGATGGCCAGTTTCCATTGATTCAACTTGCACAGGTTATTTATGCTGCCTGTTCGGTATCCTCAGCTGGTATAACTTTATATTGTATCTGTCAAAAGCGCCATATCACCCATTGTCGTGCTGTTTTTTACATTGTTTTTGTTAGTATTCACAGTGTTGGCAGAATTACTTTGTACAAGTAATTAATTACAATTACTGACTACTTTCTGGAAAAATAAACCAGCAATACTGCCACAAAAATTAGTTACCAATTATTGTTAGCTGAGCTCTGAACGTAATCAGTTCCATCATGTCTGCTGATATTGTTGCATTTTAATAACTGCATTCAGCCACACTAAACACTAACATGCACAAAATATTGAAACAGTACTTTGCTCATCAAGTAGATGCCCACACAGTCATGCAGTAACTCATGAAATGGCGTTGAATTCAAAGTAGCACATATAAATCCACGATGATACAGTCGCTGGTAGTGGACTGTTTATGTGCAAGGTGACGAATAACATTACAAATTCAGTCTCTGAAGGTAAATATACTAATAATTCATTTAACACATGTAGGTAATTAGTACTAATTACCACAAAATAATGAGCACTTTAACGTGTTACTTGTAAAGTAATACTGAACAACACTGTGTGTATACAGTTTTAATGGTCGTTTTTCATTAAACCTGGACTAACTAATTGCCCCGTTGATTGCCTTTCTGCACCTGTTCCATATACATTGTGTTCCACAAAACAACTCCTTTACTGTCTGTGCAGTGCCTGCATAATGTGCAGAACAGGGACTATGCATCTGTCAGGCGTCTGTCTGTTCCAGCATGAGCCATAGCATGATAGCAGCAAACTTTGCTGCAATGACCTGGCTGGCAGGAGATATGGATTGATTGCTGCACAACACCCAGGAGTGTGGCATGCAGTGGGCGAATGCCGGTAGTACCACGTTGTCAGCATACATACTACATAGTACCTGAACACAAACATGGTCATAACTTATAGTCTTATGTGAATGTAGACCGATTTTCAAATTCTTTCACTGGCAAATTCCTAAGAAAACTCCCTATGTATAAGTTGCAGAAACTTCCACCTCACATTTACTAAGTTGCTAAAACTTGCTACACTGCCTTCTGAAATTTGAGGTATATATTCTGAGTACTTTGCTTTCCAGCAGGATGGGGCTTTGGCACACCGAGCACAGGAGACTGTCGATCTGCTGAAGCAAATGTTGCGAGAATTTATTCTGCACTGTCTGTGGAGGCCCAACAATCCAGATCTAAACGCCATTAACTATGTGATGTGGGAGACTGCAAGACCACAGTTACAAGAACCAGATCAAGAAGATAAAAGAACTGCAGCAGCCTCTCGAGCACGACTTGGGTAGTATTGATCAGCGAGTGATTGACACTGCAATCAGGGAATGGCACAAGAGAGTGAAGAAACTGCCAGCTTGCATTGCAGCCAACAGAGGACTTTTCAAACATGCAGTTTGAATGTCGTGCATGTTTGCTGAAATGCAGTTGATTGGCATTTGAAGAAGACATGGTGGTCATTCGTTGCATAAACATTATATTTTGAATGCCAAATTTCACTAGATAGTATAGCAACATGTGGTGGAATTTTCTGTAGCAGGTACATAGTGAGTTTCCTTGGAAATCGGCCAGTGAATTTTTGTTCAATTTACAGTCTTCTGAGCTATGACTAGAAATCGAACGGGCTGTTTTTGTTGGAACATGCAACACAGTGTACGTTGCTTAATGTACTGTTGTTTTGTGTTAATAGGTTGTGCAGAAGAGTCCACAGCTGCTTGTGATTAACATGGCCTCCACTCCGCAGTATACCACTCACATCAAAACAGCAATTTCTACGTCTGGTCTCAATGTTAATCCTCAACAGGAAGGAACTACACTGTACGTGCCGATACCACGAGTTACACACGAACACCGAGAAATCCTGGCAAAGAACGCCAAAGCTCTGTGTGACAAGACCAAAGACAGACTGCGCAATATTCAGAATAAGTTCGATTCTGAACTAAAAAAGGCAAAGCATATGCATTCAGAAAACCTTATACATGACCTACATGAAGCCGTTCTTGCAACAGCTAAAACTTACATGGAAAAAGCTACTGGTATCTTGGAAGCTAAGCAGCAGGAACTGTTGAATAAATAGATAGAATCATGGTGATATATCTTCACTTCTGGATGATGTTCTGATACATTAACAAATTAAACTAAATCATGTTGCATTCAAGTTGTACGGTAAATATTGGTACCCCGTTGCTTAGTAAATATTGGTACCCATTGCTTATTTTTCTTAGGACAGCATGGAAATATATGCACATAATTTTCTGTTACTAATGTACTCTTTTTAAAGGATTACTGTAAAAAATCTTTGCATATAAAAAGATACAAAAATAAAACAGCAAGTATCAAAAAGTGTATTTCGTTGTAGCGCATTGCCATACAGTCAGTGTGCTGACAAGAAATATAACCTTTTTGGTACTGTTTTAGTTGTGTTATGTGGTCACTCTTGTATTTACAAACCATTTTGAACTGTGATGTTTTTATTAATAATATTTGCTTTATTTAGCTAAACCAGGAAATCTTGCAGAAAAGGACTGCTGAGCACGTAAATTAAACAGAGGATGCTATTGATCACAGTAGATGGAGGAAGTTGATAAAGAATGGTTGATGATCAGGACGGGTATGAGTGGGTGAATGTTCTTCTGGTACTGGCTCACCCGGATAGTCCTGGACAAAGGGCCATTAAACGGTTGTTGTTTTAAGAGTGTATTTAGCTAACTTGTACATCCCGGGCAAGATCTTCAACTGATGTTTGCCTTGTTGACCCACTTAGACCTGTAAGCGACTCAGTCTAGCTTTTCCTACTCGGATTGAAAATTTTCCAGCTCGCAAGCCAAGCCAAGCCGGATTTTTCGGCTTAGGCGTGGCTATATAGCATAGGCAGCTATAGTATGGCGCGACAGTTGGACCGTTAAACAACTGAAACTTGCGTGCGTTATTCTTGTATCACACGCTGTGTCTATGATGTCAGCAACACTGCAACAGCATAAATCTAAATCAAGCAATATCCAGCAACAGGTGTAATCGCTTCAGTTTTTTATTTCAAAATCTCAAGTAGATGCTTTTTAATTTTGTCAAATTAAACTACGTTAAAAGATGATAATCACTGTCGTATTTAGAAGCCATGGGGCGACGAGGCCGTGTGGGGGGTAGCCTGTAAAATTGGTAAAGCAAATAACTTTACGAACTTACACTGTATTCAACGCGAGACTAAGCCTACATGTGCCCGTTTAGCCATAGCTGCAGTGTGCAGTGATAGGTCTTGAATGCAAATGTCAGTACAGTATATTACACAGGCAACCCTGAGATACATTAGAAAGTTTCTAGACAAGGGAATTGTAGTGTTCAGTAATGTCCATCATGCTGCAACACGATCATAGCTGCACAAAGTTATCACTCAGATATCAGTGTCAGTGATAAATGTAGGCCTACTTATAGGATATTTATCTGTAAAGTCTAAAAGACCCAAGTTGCTTGGGTAAAGATAGCCTATTTTACTGGAAAAAAACTTTGCACTTTTTTTCGGCTCGGCTCGGTTTTTGCAGCTCCGGCTCATAAGAACGAGAACTTAAAAGTTTTTTTTATGTGGTCTGTGTGTTGGGCATGTGATGCGTTGTGTGTTATGCAAAAGCAGCTGACCCGATCATGAGCCAGTTCGGGGGACATTCATGTAGACCCAAGTAACTGTGTAACTGGGCCCGAATCATCCATGGGAGGGGCACACTGATGTGGCTGTTTGCCAAATTAATTTGGACACTTGTTATTATTACTGTTAAACAATACTCAATACAAACTCACAAGACAAGTAACTACAGAACTTAAGTAAATAAAGAAGGTAAGTAACTGTATAATGGAAACTGTTATCAGCATGAAATAATGCTGTACACAATCACACTTAAATATAATATGATACACTCCTGCCATAGTGCACATTCTTATGCCTCTGGCTGTGGCATTGTGTTCAACCTGTAATACATCCACCCGTTTAACGGCCCTTTGTCCGGGTCTACCCAGGTAAGCCAGTACCAGAAAGGTAAAACCAATCTGGATTTTACTGAAGCAAGAAACAGTGAGTGGCAGCGGAATCCGCTGGGCCATATGCAAATCTGCACCTTGCTCCAGGCAGATAACCACACCAGCATCCCACCACTCAGTTTTTGCAGGCCAGATGCCCTTCCTGCCGCCCAACCAACAGCGTCAAAGCACTGAAGGTAACAGCACTGAAGGTAATGGAGCTGTATATTATATTTGCAACAGTTTCACTGTCATAACTGATCAATCACAGCACCATTGTTGTATTGACAACAGTACAGTTACTATAGTCTTATTACTAACATGAAACTGTTATGCGACAAAACTGCAACTGTCTCAGAAATGCTACAAAAACAGTCGACTGTGATGTTTGGTGTTCGGAATGCCACCTTTTAACCTAATCCTTCGTACAGCTTCACGCAAATGCTTCGGCTGCAGTGGTCCAGTCTCCTCCCATTCCTTCATCACATCCAATGCTGCAACACAATCATCAATCATGCTCACATAATTTTCATTGATACTGCACGACTGAAAGCTGTGGTTCAAATGTCAACGCATACACTGTGATCAAAAACGAGACCCCTAGTATGTTTTGCAATTGCTCTGGCATATGTAGCCCAGTATCAACAATTCTTGGTAGATATACAGAATTGCAAACGTCTCAAAACATGTTTCAACAAGAAACTCTGCTGCAGAAGACGGACCGTGCGACGCGCTATGTCAGTCGAAATGTTGTCAACTTTGGCACAACTGCAGAAACAAGTTGTACAATAAATCGATAAAAAATCAAAGCAATGAAGTTAGAGATTGGTTGGAGTAGAGTTTAACGCCCCACTCGACACAATATAGGTCATTTCGGAGGTGGTCTTCGCAGCCACCAATCACTTGAAGTTTGAGGCTGACTGACGTGTAGTAAACAGCCACGGCGTCAACCACTGTCGTAGGTGCGGTCAACAAACTCGACCAGTTTTGTTGACAACACAATCAACTTGCTGTGGCGAAATTTTCTAGCTGGTGTATTTATCACAAACACTGGAGACTGTCTGGCAGATTTGCCACTGCTTTAAACGAATGTTGAACCAGATGAACCCATACCTCCTAGGTTTCTGCCAACAGTTGTGGGATAGTAGAATGCCTTTCTACAGACTGTCTGGCTTGTCTCTGTACCAAAATTATTGATGTGGGGCAAGGTTTGTTGAAATTATTTAAAATGTAACAGGGGTCCAGTTTTCTCTACCAAAACGTATATAATTTCACTATGCAGTTCAAGTTTCAAACAATGACAGTCTGAGTGCAATACAAAACAGATAATGAGTACTTCACATATTGTCACTGACAGAACAGCTATGACTTTACTGAAGCTAATGGCAAACCATGTTTCAACATTACGAAACTTGTCACCCATAAATTTATCTCAAGCAGTGGTGCTTTACTTTGAAACAACGACAGCATTACTTATTGCAATAACTTACCTGTTTCGACAATTTCTCCCACATAAACCTTAGCAATGCCAGCCATTGCAATAACAACATTCTGTGACACAGAGGATCCTGTTATCATCTGCATAAGCTACAACATGACAGGAACCAATTACATGTAATGAACACTGAACAGTTAAGAAGCTTAGTGATTTAATAATGTCATAAAACAAACAAAATTTATTGGCCACAACACTAGCTATCTCACTGAACGCTCTCCCCTTGCCTTCTGCTCCTGTTCCTTCCTTATGTCATCAAACATCCTCATCTACTGTATAAAGCAAGCAGCAAAATGTACACAGGAAACGTTACAGATGCCAGCAAGCAACACAACAGTGATATTAAAATTGATTTAAAGTCCAGCATGGATTTCCTTTAGCACAGTGAGCAAATTCATGGATTTTTCAGGACTTAAGTACGTTTCAAAGACTTCAAGTTCTTTAACTATTTTCAAAGCCTCAAAATTTCAAGTGTCAAAGTCAAGGATGAATTGCAATCCTGTGTGTCCCTAAATCTGCTCTCACTGCAGTAATTTTTGTCTGGTTGGCACACATGCACACTATGACAAGACTTACACAGCAAATAAATAAAGCTTACACGTTTAACAGCCGCTTTTGGAAAAGCAGCTCTTCGGTACATTTCATATCGATTTAATTGTTCTTCAGAGAAATTGGAAACAAGTACTCTGCAATCATCACATTATGACAGCTTCACAACTAGAGATTACATTCAGCTTTAAAAGTATAACAGTTTTTAGGCTGCATCACACACACAACTGTTTAACGGCCCTTTGTCCAGAATACCTGGGTGGGCCAGTACTAGAGAAGCATTCACCCACTCACCCATCCTGAGCATCAGACATCCTTTATCAACTTCCTCCATCTAGTACAATCCACAGCATCCTCCTTGTTCAATTTACGTGGTTAACAGTCCTTTTTCACAACCTCTCTCCAGGTCCTCTTTGGTCTTCCTCTTGGTCTGGGACCCTCTACTTCATAATCCATACATTTCTTCACCCATACGATACGAGATGCTATTTTAACGTGCGCTCGAAAGCCGACATAAGTCAGCTTAATCTACCGCACGGAAGTATAATCTACCAATCATATTCTTTTTGTAACACATGCCCATGCCTGTTTTGCTGCAGTACCAATGTAATGTCATCTATTCTAATATCTATCTCAGCTCCTTACTTGGAAGTCTGCCTTTTATGTTAATGCCACACATCCATCTGACCATTCTCATCTCTGCTCGCTGAAGTGCCACCTCATTTTCTTTCCTTACAGGCCAGGTCTCACTTCCATGCAACATACTGTTTCGCACACAACTGATGTACAACCTTCCTCTCAAATCAATTATACATCCTTATTGGTAAGCAATGGTACCATCTGCCAGAATTTATTCCAGCCAATTCGAATTCTGGCCTCCACAGCTGCATCCGCATCTCCATCCACACTCAGCATGTCACTTAGGTAACAAAACTTATCCACTAACTCCAGCTTTGCACTGGCCCCAATATCCATGCTAGTGCAACCAGCACTAGTTACTACTCTCATGCCTCTGCTCTCCACGTTATCCTTCCACTCATTAAGCCTTTTAATCAGTTGATCTTCAGTTTCAGCTATCACTACCAAGTCATCAGCATACAGCAGTGCCCATGGCAAGGCAACCCTGAATTCTCTAATATGGCTTCATATGCACTGCATAGATATGGCATATGTATCAGCAGCATGGTCTGTGCATATATTGGGTGTACAAATGACTGAACTGAGTGTAAGCCAGGGGGGCAGACTCATAAAGGCTGCAGGAACCAAAATTTAGATGGGGTCCAGAACTCCAGATCCACCCACAGAAAGGGGCACTTTAGAGAGCTACATGTACCAGCCCACTGTAAAGTATAGAGACTATGCAAATGTGGCTGCGTGAAGGTGATGTCGCCTTTTGCTAAATTGCTTTGAACACTTCTTATTGCTAGCAATGCTAAGTATCATCAATAATTAGTTAATATATTACAATCACCCATACTATTTGTTACATATTTTGTTCATATAAATACATATATATATATATTTCTACAGAAAATTTTATGAACTGCATAGAGTGAACACTGAGTGCTGAAACGAGGGAGTAGTGCCTAAAAACAGCCAACTGCAGGAAAATATCGAGTCTGTTAAAAATATTAACAGTAACAACTAAAAGTTTAGTAGTTGGAGGGAACATAAACACAAATATGCAAAACACACGAATCTCAATTATCTAGTAATTATCCAGACAACAGTATTCATAATCAAACAAAAATGTCAAAAGGAAAACAACAGCTTAACTTAATTATTATTATTCATCACAAAATGAATTATAGCTAAGACTCATATAACCTTATTGCAAATTAACTTGAACTTCCACTCCTTGTGTCACTATCTTACACCAAGTTGGTAGCTGATGGAAAGTCTACTTACTGCATCTTAAGCCGTTCATTTTCTTGAATTTCTTTTTTGCTCTTATTGACATTTGCACCATCACCAGGGTCTTCAACCACTGTAGTTTGTGATGCTTCTGCCATATCAACTGTAACAAATAGCACATGACATAATCCATTACAATCATTTCACTGGTCATTACTGGAAGGATTGCCCACAGAGGAAAGTCATGGTATTTCAATTACTCGGAGGTCATGTTTTGGTTTTCACCCCTCCCCTATTGGTGAAACAATTGATCAGATGAAAAAATTAGGGCTCCAGGTGGACGTCCACTATAACCACGGTAACTATGTGGCTGTAACTGGTTCAATGATTGTTTTTTGTTTGTGCATCAATTATGCCTCTGAATGTACAAGTTTGTGCCAACAGTAACATGGTAAACCATCTCAATTTTAAAAGCACTATGACATTTAGTACGCTCATCTATGCTGGCGTTAACTCTCGAATGGATTACTGTAACACCATCATGGCTGGTGCACCAAGGACAGTAATGGACAAATTACAGCGGGTGTTGAATGCTGCTGCGCGTGTTATCACTGGCACTCGGAAGTTTGATCACGGCCTTGGTCAGACACTGCACGATCAACTGCATTTGCTTGACGTTCCTGACCGGGTTCTCTTCAAGCTAGCAGTGACAGTTCACCCGTGTCCGAATGGCCGCGCACCATCGTATCTGTCGGAGCACTGCATCCTGGTCGCCAGTGCTGACACGCGGCGGCATCTGCGTTCTGCCAACCATCACCTACTTGCCATACTGCATTTCCGGCTCAACACTTATGGCAGTTGGGTATTCTCAGTTGCTGGCCTGATGGCCTGGAACTCACTCCCGGATTTTATCCGGGATCCAACAAGCAGCACATACTATTTACGTTACTAGTGTATCCAGCGCATTAGTTCAGATTATGCGCTATACAAATCCACGCACTCACAAGGCTGAGTTGACGTAGCTGGCTGGTTACATACCGAGATGGTATACCTGCCCAAAGACAGTCACCCATCTCAGTACCAACCAAGCCCGACGTGGGTTAACTGGTTGAGGCATCTGGCTGAGGGCTACAGAAAAGGAGATCAGCGCCGCCCTATGTACCCTAGTGGCTTGGGAAGGATCTTGCACTTTTGCTAACTAAATACCAATGCCGGTATAGATACATGTAAGTTCGGCATCCGGCACTTATCGTTTTTGTCTGTGATTACGCATACTGGTTAGCAGCAGCTGTACACATGTACTGCCTCACAATCTGCATAGTGCACAGGACTGTGTTAAAGGGATGATATGGGTTAAAAGTAATTTACAGCACAATGCTGTATAATGTTAGTATCAGATAATGATTACAACTTACTGTTGCCTTCAGTGCTTTGACGCTGTTGACTGGGTGGCAGGAAGGGCATCCGGCCTGTAAAAAACTGAGTGGTGACTGTGAGGTGCTGGTGTGGTTATCTGTCTGGAACAAGGTGCAGACTTGCATATACTTGCAGGATGGCCGCTCCGGATCTCCGTCACGGCCTCGAAGTCCAGCGGACATCAGTCCAGAAACAGACCCATCTTCTTTGCCCGTTCAAGCTCCAGCTTGGTCTTGAAACCATTAACTGTCCTTGCCATCACAGAATCATTATCCAGCATATTCCACTTGGACACCACTCAATGAGAGAAGAAATATTTTCTAATATCCCTGTTGCACCGACATTTAACCAGCTTCAATGAATGTCCCCGAGTTCTTCCTGATGCATCAATCTGGAACATGTCTGTTAATGGTATGGCAGAAAA
>Ga0126325_10000413_pt1 | contig 11577 bp, 12 predicted proteins | sample InaspJWI14metaG_FD_94487 | JGI IMG/M metagenome (GOLD analysis project Ga0126325, IMG submission 94487) | Marine gutless worms symbiont microbial communities from Oahu, Hawaii - Inanidrilus sp. 1 OAHU.JWI-14 metaG | ecosystem: Host-associated > Annelida > Digestive system > Unclassified...
GCTGGTAATTTATTTTGACAAAACAGTGATGAAATTAACGATAATTTCTAAAGTGTCATCGTACACGTTAAACTAGAAATTCACAGAAAGCCCACACACGTACCTATGTACGTACGTACGCACAGAAGGATGGGCAAACTGAATACATAATGCCTCTGGCCACATACATTGGACGGCTGGAAACATAAAAATATTCATCAAGGTACAGGATGTGCGCCAGACCATAGATGAACAAGTATCAGCTGTCTCTAATTGACCTGCGCGACTGGAATCGTGCTGTAGACAGAGCTTGATGATCATCGTGATAAACTACAGCGGTCCAGAGTCGGACCACCACAGAGGCATTGTCAGCGTAGTTGACGGACGACGGTCCAGTTTATTATGCTCTGAGCGTCCACCTTTCTCGAGCTAAGTTGATAGCACATTCGACGATCGATATGCCGAGGCGGGGTTTAGGAAAGTGAAGTACCCTTATTTTTGGAGATACCAGAATTTCCTTTAACATAGTGTAGATAGGTTGAAGGAAGCTCCCATGCCAAAACCAGCTAGATTCGTTCAGCCGTGTCGACAGAATACCGACTTGCGACGATCACAGACAGACAGACAGAGAGACACAGGGCCATAGCTAGTAGCCGCGCTAGCACAGCACTGCGCCGTCGCGCGGGTAAAAAAATCACTGCGGATCGGCGCCAGTTCGCTGACTGGTAACTCCGCAGTCCGCGCACCTGACTGCGCGCGGCGGCGGCAGCTGCTCACAGGCCGGGCCGGGCGGGAGGCATGAGTCATACCCGACATAAACATGGCGCCTCTCCCTCCCTCCCCTTCCCCGCACGTAACGACACTCGCACCGGCCCCACGCGCTGCAGCCGATCATACGACGAAATGGGAAATTTCATCCGCCAGACGCGCAAACAGGATTCCATCGCAGCTGAACTACTGAATGGCGTCGGTAAAGTACGTAAACGACACCGCCGTTGAGAACTCTTAGCGTCTCTATACCTAATCCTAATGTGCTGACTTCCATCAGCAAAAGCATGCTCCAACTTGCTAAAAAAACTTTACTACAACAGAATCGCCCAGTTCTTAACTTGGGAGAGACGGTGCCGGCTAACGCTGGTTGTCCTGGCTACTGGCTGTAAAGCGCAGGAGTAAGCTGATAGTAGTAGCAGTAATGATGGCGTCGGTAGTACGGTCATCCTGCCAGCATGTGCTCCAATTCCCGTCAACCAAAAGTCTCACATAAGGCACGATACAAGGAAGGACGTGTGAGTCCTCAAATGGCGGGGGAGGGGTAAAAGGTAAAGACAACGGATGCCACCGAGGAGTATAAGTGGTACGCATCTGGCATTCTTAGGCCAGTGAAACCATAGGTGGATATACCTCCGACTCTGTAATGCATGGCCAGCGCTATGCCAGACCTTCAAGGACCACTTCACTTTCAAGGACCAAGGACCACTGCCACTGCCTAACGGTGGGCCATGCTCATTTCTCATCCGCTGAGGAAAGAAGGCTGAGTTGGCCTTGCTGCCTAGATGCATACCAAGACGGTATGCTTGAAAACTATCACCCATAGGCCATATCAATACTAAGAGGTTCAAAGGTAACTAATGTTGCTGATTTGCACAACGCCGGTACGACTACAGGCCCAATAGCAATCAGGTGATACATGTACTTGCGACTTGTGTATATTACATTAACACGCTGGTTTCTAAACCAGTGCTGTAGCAAGCACAGTAGGGTATACTCAATCCATCGAACACCAACAGTGACAAATGGATTCCAGCTCCCACCAACGGCACGGCAACTCCCACGTCGTCAGAATACGTGGCGTATACTAGTCCCCACTTCATCGCAATAATCAACGCACTCAGCCCAGTCATACTTAACGCCTCGCAGTAATTTACACCAATGGCACTTGTCTAATGCATGCAGACCTCCGATGAGCAAGAACAAAGCTTTAGCCCAGCCCAGTCTACAAGCGTCGCCAAAATAAGCCCCTCATTCCTTTCAATTCAGATCAATTCAAGTAAGTCGATTATGGTAATCTCAGTAGTCAGTAATCTCCAGTAACTGATTAAACGAAATCAATAATTCATGCAGTCCAACACAAGGTGAACCAAGGTTAGCTGGTCCCCTCTCGTTTTCTTCCTCCATTTGTTCCACAACAGAATCTTTTGGAATAAGTGGCACAGGCTGCTTATTTTACAAGATGAGTAGGGTAACCTTTCTATCACCCAACCAGCAGTGTAAAGCACTCAAGGAAAAAGACACTGTGACTGTCAATAAGCACTGCTCGAAAGTTTCCTACAATAAACGTTTAATCACTACTAAAATGTTTACTAAACAGACAACACAAACTGTTCAAATGTTAAGAACACTCAATACCAAGTGCATCTTTACCGGCCGCGTTAGTGGGGAAGGTAATGCGATCAGTTGTGTCCGTCTATTCCTTTCCACTGTAGTTTTTGAACCAAGTGATGTCTGACTGTGATATTTTGCATGTGTATGGGTCACGACCACAGTTCACCGGGAATTGACAGTCAAAGTCATGGGAAAAGAACAAGGTCAAGGGTGAATAAAGATGATCAAAAATGGTAAAGCGGTTGGTCTGGCCTCGATCTCAGTCAAGCAAAGTTTGTTTTCTATTGACACTGAGTAGACGGAAGGAGATACCTGGAACCGGAGAATGATGGTCCAGATAAGGCCAAGGGTCAGACGCGGGTTGCCGTCAACGATGTCGTGGGCTCCCATGTTTTCCAGGTGAACTCTCTGCTCATTGAGGAATGTCAAGGACTTGTCAACGTTCTCCAGGCAGTGGATTCGCATCTTTCCCTTTGTCGGATTCGGCTAAACATCACAAATTAGCAAAATTTACTATTATATTACAATGACGACAGAAGTTGCCATGGTACCGGTGGCAAAAAGGCTGCATAACCAATTAACCATGTGCTGCCCCTTATGAATCACTTTGAGTATATCGACTGCCGGGAATATCCCAAGTATGTCCCCCTCTAGTGGCCCTTCCAGTAAGGGTATAAGGGCCCCCATCTCATGCATCATTCCCTGGGCCCGGCCAACAGAAGTCCATACCCAAACTGCATGTTCATCCACGATCTGTGTTGGTAGGGTTCATGGTCGTGACCAGCAGCTACTGAAACAAACTAAACTGAACTAAAGTTATTAAACTGTCCTCGACTTTGGACGGGTAATGGGTATACTATCTCGTTATGTATAACTAGCCAACTAGGTCAACTCAGCCTTGCATCCCATCAGGGTGACTAAATCGAGTACCAGCTTTGCTGGCAGAAAAGCGAGAATGATACCTCTGCAGGGTGGCAGGTAACACTGTGTGATCCCATATGGCACGCGAGTTCCCGTAGCGGTGTGGCAACTTTGGTAACTACTATACCCTTGTTACTTTACTTCCTTACAGGACTAGTTACAATAAACAAGAACACCATGTTGCAGACTTACTCGAAATAGGCTATGGTTTCGACTAAGTGTGTTGCTTTGCCACTGAAATTACTCAACAAGCTATGGAAAATTATCAATAAACTTTTGACTGTGGTTAACTTAACCATTAATTTTTAGCTGTGTCTCATCTGGAGAGTGTGGCGTTCTTCTTCTTCTTCTTATTGGGATTATGGTCTGCTGACTTTGACGGCTTATAAATCGACAACGGTTCCACAATACATAGACCAAAGGTCAGTGGTCACTAGAGAACACTAATAGGAAGTTATACCTCGCGAGTCGACAGGTACCATCGAGATGCTGCGCGGATGACCAGAAGTGTCTGAAGCCGTGTGTCGGTATTGGTACCTTATGACTTGGGCACCAGGTGGCGCGGCTGCTAGGTGCTACTCCGTATTCGAGTCTTGGTTAAAGAAACAAAAAGATTAACAAAAAAGATCTACTGAATCCTGCACTATGCAAGAAACAAGTGTACGTGACTGTTTCCCCAAGAATCACGGAGACTTACCAGTCTTTCGCCAGAAAGCACTTCAAGTAGTTTGATGAGCATCTTGCCATCACGAAGGTCGACGTACAGGTCCTGTATCTTGCAGCCGACCCGCGCCAGGTGAGAGTTGACCCATTTGGTGAATGTCTTCTTCTGTACGCTCTCACGTTCGTCTGTGCAGCGTACAGCAATCAATCGATAAGTCATGAATTTTTAGAGTTGTCCATATCACGATGCACTAAGGGTGGGAAAAATAGTTGTCGACGATAATGTCTGGGAATGAGGGAGGGGACAGAAACGTTTTCAGACGATGACGACAGGCCGACAGAGACGGAGCAGAGATCGCACTGTCCGGCAGACTGTTCCAAATGGAAGATCCGGCGACTGGGCACGCCCGGACGACGACGGCGACACGAACCAGTTGACTCACGTACGGCGCAGCAGTTCCAGTCAACATGCAGCAACTAAACAAACTGCCCCTAAAAACGAGGATCGAGGTCAGACCGATCGCGTTATCATCCTCGTCCCCTGATCGAAAAACTAATCTTCAGTCATAGACAACAAACCCTGTAAATCTGGCGAAGATCGGTCCGGTAGATGTTGAGATAATTGGCCTTAAAGGAATCGTTAAAAATGAGAAACAGCAGCAAAACACATAGCCCGCAAGGCCTGCTAAGCCGGCCTGGCTAAACAACATGCGTTCCATGTAGCACGTGGCTGGGCTGCACTGAGTAGTAATAAACATGTCCCTTGGTTTCTGCAAAGTTTGTTGGCATCTCTCCGCTCAGTACTAAGCCCCGCTCAGCGTTACACTTGGCAACTTAAAAGTATAGATTTTAAACTGTCTTTTTTCTACCACCAATGCCGGCAGTCTACATTATGTGGCTGGCATATAACATCAGTAGGACCGTCGGAGGTCGGTTTTGCTGGAACAAATATGCCACGGACACTCGGACACTCGCTGGATTATGTTTGCTCAATCTCACTGGTCAATAAACATTCGTCCAGCTGCTATGCCATAATATGTATGTGGGCAATAGACAGAGAACGTACGTCTGTGGAACAGAATGGTACCTAGCTAGGTCTGGCTTGGAATGTAACACTTCGGTACATGATAGCAATTCTGATCGGGTCATTCTAACAGGCAGAATCTGACGTTTCTTCGAGAACAGCAAGCACAGCCATTGCGTTTATTCACTGAGGGAGAAGTAAGCCATTGGACTAGACACACACTGAGAATTCGAATTTTCCAAGCCACTTTTAACAGCATTTCTTTAATTTTTACCAGCGCAACGCTATGATAGCGCGGGTACTATAGCTATGGCCCTGTGTCTGTCTGTGTCTGCGTCCGTCGGTGTCTGTCACAAGTCGTAGAGTTCTATCGAAATGGCTGAACGAATTGAGCTGGTTTTTGGCAATGGAACTTCTTTCAATCTATCGTACACTGTGTTATAAGGAAATTCGGGTATCTCCATAAATAAGGGTACTTCCCTCTAGAACTCTGGACTTGGAAAATTTCGCCACGCTACGATAAGTCGATGCTGGAAATGTGCTATCAACTGAGCTTGACAGATGTGGATGCTGAGAGCAGGACAAACTGGACCGCCGTGTGAAATTTGCTCGGCTAAAAATAATTTTTTATAAGTCCAGAGTTTGGGACAAAGTTTCAGAGTAAAGTGCAGGCTATCCATACTTTTTGGAAATATCTGAATTTCCCTATAACACAGTGCAGGACAAGTGAATGGGAGCATCCATGTCATAACCAGCTCGATACATCCAGAAGTTTGGATAGGCCTGCAGTACCGGTTGGGACATGAACAGATAAGGCAGACAGACAGAGCGGTAAAACCAAGCCGCCAGAAATTACACAACAGTAGCTTGTCGAGTACCGGCGACATCCGCCGGCGGCGGGAGGGGGTTTCTTGACCGGAGCACACTCGACAACGCCACACAACACACCTGCCAAAGGCACTCAGCACGACAACAGGTGGATACCGAGAATGCGTCTCTCGTTAACCCCTTTTCGCACAGTCATGCGACACTGATGGTAGTGCGTCGGCAACAGCATCCATCGGTCGACGGCAAGCCGGTCGGACGATGCCCCCGCCCGCCACGCACAGACGGACGGACAACACGAAAACATTAATGCCTCCGGCCCCATATACAGTAAGTAAGTAAGTAAGTAAGAAGTGTATAGCAGTTCGCAAGGTTGCCACACTGCTACGGGAACTCACATGCCACATGGAATCACACAGTGTTACCTGCCACCCGGCAGAGGTGACATTCCCGCCCTTAAGCCAGCCGAAGCTGGTACTCGATTAAGCGACCCCGGAGGGATGCAAGGCTGAGTTGACCTAAATAGGATGAACGGGGGCATAAAACCCGCTCCACAAATTTAAAGGATTCGCCTAACACATGCGGGGCATTATACGGAGTAATTCGAGGAAAACTGGGCCGGTCGAACAGAAACCGAACACAGTAGCAGCTCAGTGTAAACTAGAGGGAAAGTACTCTCTTGAGAGTACAGATCCCCACCAAAGCGAAATTCGCGCCCCTCATCAACTAACCATTGCCCTCAAGCTGTCCTATTACTTATTTATTATCGCAAAACTATTTAAGGCCAAGGACGGTTGCCTGAAGTTTGTTTACAACTTTACAATATAAAAATCCCCGGTTTACGGCGTTTTTGGACAGTAAAATCCACACCCGGCTAGCGATCGTTACCGAAAACGAACTTGGGCTTGCTTTTCCCCCTTGGAACCTTCCCAAAAAATTTCGTCCAGATCCGTCAACGTTTTATTTAGTTATCGTGGTAACAAACACACAAACAGACAGACAAACGTACGCCAGTGATTACATAATCCCTCGCGAAGCTTTCGCGCGGGGATAATAAATTACCGTTTCACTTTATCCACCATTCCTCGATGAAAACCAATAAATATTTTGTCGGATTCCCTCCAACATGTGTTCAGTTTCCGACGTCAACACGACACTGCCCACATTTGCTGCTCCATTGTTAGTAATAATAATAGTCCGACTATTTCTAACGCGCCGTAACACGCTGGCTCCTGCTGCACGCGCACCTGCTGCAGAGCGCCGTGCAGCAATCGATCCATATCTCCAGTCTGCCGGGCGCTCAGCAGCAAACCCGCCCATCGCAGCTGCTGCGGTTGATCGATGGGACAGACGGACGAACACTCGACCGTTTCACAGACCCTGTTCTGTATGCTATGCGGGCAGCGTCAGTAATTTTTCTCACTGCCTCGAACACTTGTGCCACTCAAAGGTAAAATACACTGACACCCTAACGACCGTAGACGGAAAAAAACGGAAAGCGGCGAAAGGTAAACAGACAAACGGAAGACTCTGCGACAAATTAACACCATCGTGTTGACGTAGTCACACACATCAAGCAGTGAATCGAATTAAATGGCCAACAGCACGCAAGAAACTGTTTATGTCAGTCTGGCCGGCGTCGGCGTAGCAGTCAGCACACAAACAGCACAAACGCTGCAGCCGAGTACAGACCTAGCACGTTCAATATCGCTGACTGTTCCGCTGTCACGCAATGACCATAGATAGGCACGGCTCCAGCAGTATAAGCTGGTACCAGTCAACGGCGGTGACGTCCAGAAGCCGGGAAGTTGGCATGACGGCCAACTGCAGGTGCCCGGTTTATGAAGCTGCGGGCTGTCTGCCTCCAAATCTGGAAATAAAACTGACCCCCTCCTTGCACATACTGCCCAACAACGCTACTTAATGGGTGACAAGGCGCCAAGTCGCTTCGCTCCGTGCCGGCTTGACGGTGACAATATACTGGATCAGTCCTTGTGGATGGTGCCTTCAGTGCTTTGATGCTGTTGGTTGGGCGGCAGGAAGGGCATCCGGCCTGTAAAAAACTGAGTGGTGGGGTGCTGGCGTGGTTGTCTGTCTGGAGAAAGGTGCAGACTTGCATATGGCCCAGCTGATGACATTGCCACTCACTGTCTCTTGCTTCACTAAAATCCAGATTGGTTTTACCTTCCTGGTACTGGCTCACCTGGGTAGTCCTGGAAAAAGGGCCGTTAACGGGTGTGTGTGTGTGTGTGTCCTCGTGGATAATTTAGGCGACAACAGTGTCAGCAGTTATCGCCTGCATGCATCTGAAACACAACAGCTGTCATACATGTATGACCCGATGGCCGACGTCACACCCATCTGACGTCCGTGTGGAGTTGCTACGGGGCAGACGTCAACCAATGACAGGCCGACTTGCAACACACTCTAGCAACACAACGGTCAAGCTAGATACAGCAACACTGTGACACGTGTGTTGTTAGGCCGCATGTGGCTTACTGTTGCTGCCAATGTCCAGTGGTCAGTGTGTGTCTGTCTGATGGACCTATATAGCCATGAGGTACTACAACGGCCGAATCAATCAAGATGCCATTTGGGGTGTGGACTCAGATATGCTCAAGGAACCGCGCATTAAGTGGGGGCCGTGCCCCTAGGAGAAGGGGCCATTTTTGAGGGTATGTTACGGCCCATTGAGAAGTACAGGGATTATACGGCGTGAGCCAGTTATTCGGTATAAAGGGGGCAGCAGCGATGCGACCTGTCGCTGTCAGTACTGCAGCAACTTGTTACGCACAGACGGGACGAGACTGGGTACGGTATTTTTTACCACCATCCAGCCCAGATCGATCCTCGCTGGGCTATCCACGACCGGTGTAATCCTAGCTACAGCACGGTCGTTTGCTGCAGTGATTTACATGCGTACTGGAGGGTTAAATCAACGACAGCGGCATACGTTTTGCACGCGCAGAATACAGATTAATATCCTACTGCAAATTCGCCCGCCGGCAACGGTTACACTGCCATGCACGCATGCGAGAAGCTTAGCTGTCCAGCTGAGAGTGAGAGGCTGTGATTGAGAAATACTCTTAATTTAACTCTGGGCAACCGGCAACGGCTAACATGGCGCACAACCCTGCCATACGTGCTCCATTTTAAGACATTGGCAATTAACAGTTTTTTATAAGATATCAAATACGACTTCCTATTAGCATTCCAAAATACACTTATTGATCTAGTGTCATACAAGATACACTGAGTCACTGCCTAAATGTTTTGGAGCACTCTGTCACTTCTATTTTAATTGCTGCACGTTAGAGACGTGCTGCTACTCCTGGGATAATAGTCAAATACTGCTTTACAATGTGTCGTTCATATAATCTAGGGCAAACTAACATATCAGTTGACACTTGACAGATGTGAAGAGAATGCTATAAAAACAAGACGCAAGGCAAAGCCTGACGTTAGCCCGCCTGGCTACGCCCTAGCCACCTGCGTCCACTGACCGCCATGATTCCATGAATAACTTTACCCCAGGCTCAGCGACCCACATGCACTACTTCTTTTACAGTACGCTACTGCCATCTGGCGAATGTCACCGAAACTCAGTTCTCTGGACAAGCCAACAAAATTTGGCTGCAACAGCAACGTCCCTTGAGGAATACAAAAACTAACTTCAGATTGAAAATATACAGCCATAGTTCTACCAACCCTGAAAATTTGGCAAAGATCGGTCCGGTAGATATTCAGATTATTGGTCTGGCGAAAATCAGTAAAAATGTATAATATAAAAAATAAGAAACAGCAGCAAAACATGAGCCGGCTTCGCGGCAGCAGCCGGATGGGCTGATAATGGTATAAAGAACTGACTGCCGGTCTTGCTTGTGCTAGAGCAGGCGAAAATAACTGGAGGGGGCATACTACAGTACTTTACAATCGTAATAACGCGGCCCAGGCGACACAATGGAGTATGATTACGTCAGTCGTCAAGCAGCTAGGCTACCGTGCACTGCGCAGGGCAGCTATAGGCAGCTGGAGTCTTAGGGCGACAAGGCTGCCACTATGCATAGACCACCGCTACAGGTATACATTAGGTAAGCGCACAGGTGCAACAGCCCGCCACCTACACCTTCATAACATATGTACCTACAACTATAAACGTACCCATATATTTACTGCTGTCGTGCCCGCGCACAGCAGACACAACAGTGTGACTCAACTTACCACCTGCATTTCGCAGCCCCGTTGAAGGTGACCCCATTCAAATTCCAACAAGGCGTTTGGCATTAAAAAAACTAGAATCCCTGGGCGCTGTTTGCATGATCCTACTTCCAGCCATTTTAGTAGAACACCGACTTGTGACAGACACAGACACGCGAAGACAGCTTATAGCCCGCCATCACAGCTCACAACTGTTGCAACTGTGACCTGTCAAAAAATGTTGTCACGTTCCATCTGCTTACTTTCCTGAGCATTTATGGCTTGGAGTATAAACATGTGCACAATCCACAAGACTACAATGCTCTTACTGCATACTAAACTTATCAGTATGACCTTAGTCTCATGCTGCTGTTCAAATCTTAAGTAAACACACTTAATGCCATGTTTGTGTTATTGCAAGTGAACAAGATTGGCGTAATGGCATTATAATGTGCATTAACTGTGAACAGTAGTGAGAAAACAACAATCAGTCATGCAGGTACAAGTACCTGTCATGACATTCACCAGAATATAGATGAAGAAAAACGTTTTTTTCCAAATTTAAGACAGCAAAAAATAAAATGGAGTTTTAATATGTGACAAAAGCAATCATCATGTGTTAAGTAAGTAAAATAGCGTAACTTCCATACATAACGTATTACAGCTTGTGCTTTGTGTATTATAATCTTATCATGCTATGCTGCCCATCAATTTTGAATGTACAATTGAAAGGCAAAGCAACAAACAATGCAAGAAAATGCTACAGCCGTTGCAGGCAATCTACTGCATTGGTAGTGACCTCAAGCAACAAAAAAGCATCAACTGGAGAATTCAAAAGGGCAAGTCGGTCAGGCGGTCAGACAAAGCTCCACTGACACGCCCCGTAGGCATGCACGCACAGACAGATCGAAAGCATAATGCGATCATCATCGCCCATCCTGTGGGCCGCTGAGGCATAAAAACATTTTTAATTAAAACAGAAACCTGCAAAAACGTTAAACCAACTGTCACCTGTAAGAACTGCTCACGTGTGCATATAACCGTGCACAATTTGTGACAAACACTAAAGCTAATAACAATTCTGATAACATCCTCTTATAATGTAAACAGTCATCACTGCTCAGAAACTAAACTACTTATCAGAAAGGGAGGGTGGATGGAGTATATACGCAAGTGAAAAGGGTGTAAAAGAATACACAGATAACCAATCAAATCAACCAGTGGCAGACGGTTTCAGTGCAATGTGCACAGAAAAGAGACAAATGTGTCAGACAGCAAGTGAGACAGTAGGACAGGCAGGGCTACTGATGCAGACAGCCAGTGCCATAGGCCCCAACAGGCCGGCGGCTCATAATCAATACTGGCTCACAGATGCACAAATACTACACCAGCGCCCAGCTGCTGCAGCAAGATACAGTAGTGCAGCAGTACAGCAACAGCACCTCAATTCACCACGAGGCATCAATTAATAACAGCATCACTCAACCAGCATATAGTACAGTTAACTGACATACAATCAGCCTGGAGATTAGTCTTTCCAGGCATGTACACAGATATTGTCACAACAACCAACAGAAAACATATAC